>Ga0208297_1000081_pt1 | contig 269380 bp, 283 predicted proteins | sample LMS_cellobiose_e_FD_187367 | JGI IMG/M metagenome (GOLD analysis project Ga0208297, IMG submission 187367) | Rumen-fistulated moose microbial communities from Alaska, USA - LMS_cellobiose_enrichment (SPAdes) (version 2) | ecosystem: Host-associated > Mammals > Digestive system > Stomach >...
TTGCTCAGCACCATGGTGATTGCCGCCGTCAGCGTCGTCTTGCCATGGTCCACGTGCCCGATGGTCCCAATGTTTACATGGGGCTTCGTCCGCTCAAATTTCGCTTTCGCCATTTCTCTCTCTCCTTTTGCTTAGGGCGGCAACCCAGCCGCTTTTGGTTAGAATTGGAGCGGGTGATGGGAATCGAACCCACATAGCCGGCTTGGGAAGCCGGTGCTCTACCACTGAGCTACACCCGCAAATGTGCCAAATCTCATAAATTATGCGAGTAACATTCTAGCCCATCCCCAGGGGTTTGTCAACGGATTTGGGCCGATTACCGCAAAAATCCCGACAGCTTGGTCTTGATGCGCTGCAGGGCGTTGTCGATGCTCTTCAGAGGCCGGTCCAGACGCTCCGCGATCTCCCCATAGCTCATGCCCGTCAGGTACAGTTCCAAGACCGATCGCTCCATCTCTGAAAGCTCCTTTTTGATGTGGGCCTCCATAGCAGAACGGTTCTCCTCCCCCAGGATGATCTCCTCCGGATCCAGCGCCGACTGGCCCGGCATCACGTCAAGGAGAGTCCGGTCATCGGCGTCATAGACCGGCTTATTAAGGCTCACATAGCTGTTAAGAGGCATATGCTTCTGACGGGTGGCGGTTTTAACAGCGCTGATGATCTGCCGGGTAACGCATAGCTCCGCGAATCCCCGGAAGCTGGACATCTCAGGCTTGTAATCCCGAATAGCCTTATAGAGCCCCATCATCCCCTCCTGAAGGATATCCTCGCTATCCGCTCCCATAAGGAAATAGCTTCTGGCCTTGGCTCGGACCAGGTTCTTGTATTTCAGCATCAGATAGGTAAGGGCGTCGTCATCTTCCCGGGCAAGAAGAACCAATTCATCGTCCTCCAGATCCCGGAACCGTTCAAAATGCTCCATGGCGCTCCCCCTTTCTATTCCCGGCGCATCCGTTCCAGGATGGCCACTGTCCGTGCATCCGCCCCGTCCAAGAGGCTAATTCGTTCTCGACCGGCAGGCTGCTGACGGAGCACCTCCTGGGCGGCGCGTTCCATCTCCCGCAGAAACTCCCTCGGGGTAACGCGCAGCGCTCCCATCCCAAGGGCCAAGCTCTGAATCATCCCATCTCCCGATACTACAGCCACCCGGCAGCCCCGCTCCATCAGTTCAAAGCAGGTCCGTTCAATGTAGCTGTCGGCGCTTTGCCCCGTCCGGGTATAGACCACCTCCATGGTGTCCCAGGAGGCGACACTGCCAGGGTTTCCCTCCGCCCGATGGCCATCAAACACCAGGATGCACCGGATTCCTGTGGCGCCGGCGTAGTTATCCATCCGCTCGATGAGAGCTTCCCTGGCATGGGACAGCTCCATATCCCCCGCCTTTTCCCAGGCCATGAGGATATTGTAGCCATCCGCCAGCAGGATGGCAGGGCCCCGCTCCATCCTAACCCCTCCGCTGCTGGCCGATCTCATAGAGCAGGATGGCGGCCGCCGCCGACACGTTAAGGCTGCTGGTAGCCCCCTCCATGGGGATACCCACCTTGATGTCGCACTTATCCAGGAGCAGAGGAGAAAGGCCCTCCCCCTCTCCGCCCAGGCATAGGGCCAAAGGGCCGGCAAGGTTGGTTTTGCCGGCATCGGGGCAGCCCATATCCGCTCCCGCTATCCAGAGTCCTTCCCTCTTAAGGGCATCCAGACAGGAGGCCAGGTTCCCTACTCTTGCAACCGGGAGATGGTTGAGGGCTCCCGCAGAAGCCTTCATAGCGGTAGCCGAAACCGGCGCGCTGCGGCGCTTGGGCAAAATGAGGCCATGGGCCCCCAGGGCCTCGGCGCTCCGGGCGATGGCCCCTAGGTTGTGGGGGTCCTGAACGCCGTCCAGCACCACCAGAAGGGGCGCTTCCTCCCGTTCCCGGGCCATGGCCAGGATCTCCTCCACCTCCACAAATGGGATCTCGCTCAAAAGGGCGCAGATGCCCTGATGAACCACCTTTTCCCCGATGATCTGATCCAAGCGGCGCTCGTCCACCTGGATCACCGGCGCGCCGGTCTGCCGCACTCTGGCGGCCAGGCGGCTCACGGCCTGGGAGGACTTGGTCACATAGAGCTTTTCAAACTCCCGGCCGGCGGCAAGGGCCTCCTTTACGGGGTTGATGCCATAGATATACTCCTGCGCCATATCAGCCCAGCTCCTGTGCCCGGCGCCGGACCTCTTCCATCCGACCACAGGATTTCTTGCCCTCGGGGCAGGGACCGGAAAGACATCCGGGGCCCGCGTTGCAGAAGAGGGCTGGCGCCGCCTTTCTAGCTAAGCGCAGCATCTCCCAGCTAAGGGCGCGTATTTCCCACTGGGCCCGGTTGCAGCACCGAAGGGAGAAGAAATGGATCAATTCCCGAGCGTTCATGGTCACCAGCATCTTGGTGCCGGCGGCGTTGGGCAGCACAAAGCGAGCGTCCTCATTGCTGCTCTCCCCCTTGCCGCCCAGCTTCTTCTGCCAGTCGTTATACCAGCCCTGGATGGTCATCATCTGCTGATGGAACGCCTCCACCGCATCCTCCCCCAGCGCTTCGATGGCCGGAGGCAGGATATAATCAAAGCAGCCCTCCTCATGGGCCATATCCACATACCGCTGGGATTGAACCGAAAAGCTGGCAATCCGATGGCGGGTGATCTGGGCTAGAAGGGATCGGGAAACCCCTTCAATGGCAAAGGTGAAGCTGGCGTGCTCCACCGGGGACAGATGCCCCATATCCATCAATACCTGGATAAACTTCGCCTGATCCCGGGCCTCTACCCCTTTTTTCAGCTCGTCCACATCGGCGCCGGAATAGCACAGCTTTGCCCCCAGGGCCACATTCTGCTGGGGATCCATGGTGTGGGACACCAGCTCCACCCGCAACGCAACTCTACCCATTTTTATTCGTCCTCCCATCCCTGTGCCTCGCACAGTGCCAATATCTCCTGGAGCCTCTCCCCGTTTCCGTGCAAATGCAGGTAGCCCAAGAGGGCCTCAAAGCCGGTGGCCAACCGGTATTCGCCCACGTCGGCATTTTTGGGCACCGTGGCCGATTTGGCGTTCCGTCCCCGGCGAAAAATATCCCGCTCCTGCGGGGTCAGGGAATCCAGAATGCCAAGGGCCGTCTTTGCCTGGGCTCCGCACCGGACCACCCGAACCGCCCGGAGATGGAGCTGGTGGGCCGTCTCCCCCGGGTGGCGGCGGATCAGCCTGTCCCGAACGAAGGCATCGTAAAGGGCGTCCCCCATATAGGCGTACGCCAGCATCTGAATCTGACCCCTGTCGCAGAGAGGCGCTTGGTTCTGCTCCATGGCTTATCTCCTTTCAGGGGCGCGCCCCAAGGGATACCCTATTTTATCATAGAATCCCCCGGGACACTACGCTATTCTGCGTCATCGGGAACGGAATCCCCCTCCTCCGGCTGGTTCTCCTCCGGCGCGGGAGAGGCGGGCATCTCATCGGGAATGGGGCTCTGATAGGGGTTGGGCCCGGGGGTGATGGTGGGGCCGTCCTCCCCGTAGAGGTATTTGCATACCCCATCGGCGATGGCCACCGCCAGCCGCTTCTGATAGCTCTCCTGCTTTAAAAGCCATTCCTCGTCCCGGTTGCTCAAGAAGCCGCATTCCACAATAACGCTGGGAGCCTTTCCCCCCTTTAGGATGAAGAAGGATTCCCCGTAGGCGGTCCGCTTCTTGGCGGGATTCAGCTGGCTGTTCAGTTCCGCTTGGATGTATTTTGCCAGCTTCGCCCCGTTTTCACTGGAGCTATAATAGATGCTCACCGGCCCCCGAACGCTGGCGTTCTGGTTGCTGTTCATATGGATGATGATGGCGCAGTGGGCACCGCTCTTGCTGATGAGGTTCCGCCGGGTGTACATATCGTTGGTCTTGGTGTTGGAGATGGCGTTGCCGTCGGTGCGGGTCATCTCCACCTCTACCCCTCGATCCTGAAGCTCATCCCGCAAGAATTCCGATACCGCAAGGTTGAGGTCGTCCTCATGGGTGCCGGTGACCCCGATGGCCCCGGGATCGAACCCGCCATGACCCGGGTCGATGATCACCTTGGGGGTGCTGCCCTCCGCCGTAAGGGTCAGGCCGCACAGCATCACCGGAACCGCCAGTAGCGCCGCCAAAATGCATCCTCCCAAAACAACCCCTTTTTTCTCTCGCCAGTTTTTCATGGATATCCTCTCCCCCAAAAATCCTATCATTTGCATTGGTATGTTGGGGAAAGAAGTTTCATGCTTCTTGCATGAAAATGGAGTTAAATCCATGTTACATTTTGTATTATTTGGGGGAAATCCCTGTATATGCAACGGCTTATGCACACTGTCCACAGAGTTATCCACAGGGCGTGGCCCCAATTTCCATTAGTTTGTCCTGGGTTTTCCACAGCCGTGCAAAATGAATATACGGATATGTATGTAAAATTCGCCCTACTTTTTGGTATAAAAATTACCCTTCATATATGCAGGGCGTCCTGCATATACTGGAGCTTCAATCCCGGAACCGCATTGGTGGACAGCCCCATAAACTGCCGGTTTTTGATACGGTTGACCGCCGCCGCCCCGATCATGGCGGCGTTATCGGTACACATGGCCCGAGAGGGCAAATAGAGCTTGATCCCCAGTGCCCCAGCCTCAGCAGCAGCCCGGTTCTGAAGATAGCCGTTGGCCGCCACCCCGCCGCAGATGGCCAGGGTATGGACATCCATCTCCCGGCAAGCGGCAAAGGCGTTGTGAAGCAGCATCCCCACCACGGCCTTTTGGAAAGAGGCGGCCACATCGGCCCGGTTGATCTTCTCTCCCCGCTGCTCCGCCGTATGGAGCAGATTGATGACCGCCGTCTTGATGCCGGAAAAGGAGAAGTCCATAGGGCGTTTCAGCTTGGGCCGGGTAAAAGCGTAGGCGTTCTCATCCCCCTCCCGGGCCAAGCGCTCCAGATTGGGCCCGCCGGGGTACGGCAGATCCAAAGCGCGCGCGGCCTTGTCAAAGGCCTCTCCCGCCGCGTCGTCCACCGTCTGGCCCATTTGATAGAAGGTTACCGGGTCCTGGGCATACAAAAGCTGCGTATGGCCTCCCGACACCGTCAGGCAGATATGGGGATAGTCCATGGGGCCCTCCAGCTGGTTGGCGGCGATATGACCCTCCATATGGTTCACCCCGATAAAGGGCAGATCCCGGCCAAAGGCCAGGGCTTTGGCGTAGCTTAGGCCGCAGAGAAGGGCTCCCACCAGGCCAGGGCCCATGGTACCGGCGACGCAATCGATGTCGTCAAGGGTAAGGCCCGCGTCGCAAAGGGCCTTTTCCACCACATGGGGCAGCAGCTCCATATGCTTGCGGGAAGCGATCTCCGGCACCACGCCGCCATAGGCCTCAAACACCTTGGCGGAGGAGGCCACCACGTTACTGTAAACCCGCTGATTGAGGTCCACAACGGCGGCGGCGGTCTCATCACAGGAGGATTCAACGGCCAGCACGTAACCTTGGCCTCGGCTAAGAAGGGCTTCCGCCCGGGCCTGGGCTTTTTCCCGATAGCTCATGCTTCCTCCCCGCTTTCCTCCCGAAAGATCTTCAACCGCATCTTTTTCCTACCCATGATCCGGGTGACGATGATGGCCACAAAGGCCGCCGCCAGCACCAGGCCCCACTGCACCACGATCTTCATGCAGGTGGCAAAGAAGAAGGGCTCGGGCACCAGACGGATGAGATAATCGGTGGCGGGGTTTAGAATCCACAGATCATTACGGAACAGCGCTCCATGGAAGGCGGTCCAGAAACCGCTAAAGTCAAAGTAGGCGTAGCAGCCCAGGGCCGCCAGGGCGAGAATCCCCAGGCCCATGCCGATTAAAAGGGGCAGAAAGGGATTGATCCGCCATTTTTCCGGCAGGAACAACGCCGCCGCCAGCACGATAAGGGTAAAGGCGTACAGCGCATAGGACAAGGTGTTGGCGGTGTTCATCACCCGCTGGACATCCACCATGTGATCCCGCTCCCGCTGGTTGTAGAACTCCCGGGTCTGGCCGTCGATCTCCACCTGAGCGGAGAGGGTGTCGGTTTTGCCGGAGAGGTACTGGATCAGGTTATCGGTAATGACGGAAAGCCCGGCTTCATCGGTGCCGATAGCCGCCGCCGTACCGTTTTTCCGGTATTGATCCAGGTAGTGATCTTGGTCCAGGGCCACTCCCCGGATCACGGTAAGCAAAAGAGCGATGGTAACCGCCACCCCTGCAAGGGCGGAAAGAACCCGCATCAGCCATTTCATAGGCCCATTCCTCCTAGGATTGGAACATTCTTTGATTCGTATTAGTATACACGAAAAAAGCCCCTTGGGGGCCTTTTTATTTGATCTCTTGGTCAAGATGATCGAATATGGCGGCGTCAAAAAACTCCGCAAGCCCCATTATCCAAACCATCGCATAGCTTTTTGACCGTAATGACGGACAAATCCCTGCGGCCATCGTCCATCATGCTGTAAACGGTGGAGGGGGATACCCCAGCCCGCCGCGCCAGGTCATTGTATGCGATATTGCGTTCCCGACATATCTGTTGAAAACGTAAAACGATAGCCTCTTTTACCTGCATAGGATGCTCCTTCAAAAAAATTGTAGAGAGCTATCCGCGTCTGCGTTACGCATTTGCGTATATTTAGACCGACAAATCTCTCCGGCTATCATCCATCATACCGTAAACGGTAGGCGGCGGAATTCCCGCCTATCGAGCCAAATAATTATACGCAATGTTTCGTTCTTTGCATATCTGCTGAAAGCGCAAAACAATAGCTTCCTTAATTTGCATGGGACACTCCTCTAAAAAATTTTAGAGAATTCTCTCCTGCGTTATATACGCATATGCGTATATCCGGCGAAGTTGTCCAGCGCAAATCAGCATCAAAAGGATGGATTGGGATGCACGGGAATATACGGTTCTGCATATCCTAGTGAAAAGAGCCGTTGACCGATTTGACGAACATGCTATAATGAGAAAAAAGAAAAGGCTTGGATCGCGGTTAGTAGCCGTTCCAGCTCCGGCCAAGAGAGGATGGGCCACCGGCTGAAAGCCCATCCGCTGTGAGGGAACCGTGAAGTTGCGCCGCAGGAGCCGCCTTCCGCATGAGTGGAAGGACGCTCGCCACGTTACGGCGTCAAGGGGAGGCTCGGGCGTTTGCCCGCCTCAACGGGAGTGGAACCGCGGTCATCACCGTCTCTTAGGAGGCGGTTATTTTTATTTTGGTGGGATAAAGGGATGTATCTACGCAATCTGAGAAACGATATTAGAGCTGTAAAGGAGCGGGATCCCGCCGCCCGGAACGGCTTTGAAATCTTCATGTGCTACCCCGGCTTTCATGCCATCCGGTGGCATCGCCGGGCTCATGCTCTATACCGCATGGGGCTCCGGTTTCTGCCTCGGTTCATCGCCGCCCTAAACCGCTTCTTCACCGGCGTGGACATTCATCCCGCCGCGAAGATCGGGAGCGGGCTGTTCATCGACCACGCCTCCGGGGTAGTCATTGGGGAAACCGCCGTCATCGGCAACAACGTTACCATCTATCAGGGTGCCACCCTGGGCGGCACCGGCAAGGATACCGGCAAGCGGCACCCCACCATCGAAGACGACGTGGTGGTGGCGGCCGGCGCCAAGATCCTAGGGCCGTTTACCGTGGGCCGGGGCAGTAAAATAGGAGCCGGAGCCGTGGTGCTGGAGGAGGTCCCCCCCTACTGCACCGTGGTGGGCGTGCCCGGGCGCATCGTCCGCCGCAGCGCCTGTCCTCACGGCCGGCCCATCGGCTCCTGTGCCGAATGCGATATGGAGGAATGCGAATATAAAAAGCCCAATCTGGATCAGGTACACCTGCCCGACCCCGTCCGCGGGGAGATGGCCGAGCTGCGAAGCCGCATCGAAGCCTTGGAGGGCATCATACAACAGATGACAAAGGAGGAGGATTCCCATGAAACTCTATAACACCATGACCCGTAAAAAAGAGGAGTTCGTTCCCATCACCCCCGGCAAGGTGGGCATGTATTCCTGCGGGCCCACCGTATACAACTACTTTCACCTGGGCAACGCCCGGCCGTTCATCGTCTTTGATACCCTGCGCCGGTACTTTGAATACCTGGGCTACGACGTAACCCGGGTCCAGAACTTTACCGATATCGATGACAAGATGATCAACAAGGCAAACGAATTGGGTATCACCGTCAAGGAGCTGGCGGACCGGTTTATTCGGGAATACTATGTGGACGCCGACGGCCTCAACGTAGAGCGGCCTACGGTAGCCCCCCTTGCAACCGAGCACATTGGGGAGATCATCGCCCTTATCGAAAAGCTCATTCAAAACGGCCTGGCTTACGAAAGCCAAGGGGACGTTTACTACGCTGCCAAGGAGTTTCCGGGGTATGCCAAGCTGTCGGGCCAGAACCTGGATGAGCTGGAGGCTGGTGCCCGGGTGGACGTGGCTGAGATCAAGCGGGACCCCATGGACTTCGCCCTGTGGAAGGCCGCTAAGCCCGGAGAGCCCAGCTGGGATTCCCCCTGGGGCAAGGGCCGACCGGGCTGGCACGTGGAGTGCAGCGCCATGAGCATGAAATACCTTGGGGAGACCTTTGACATCCACACCGGGGGCCAGGACTTGATCTTCCCCCATCACGACAACGAGATTGCCCAATCGGAGGGAGCCACTGGCAAGCCCTTTGCCCGGTATTGGCTCCACAATGGGTACATCAACGTGGACAACCGGAAGATGAGCAAGTCCTTAAACAACTTCTTCACCATCCGGGACATCTCCACCGAGTTCGACCTCATGGCGGTGCGGCTGTTCATGCTCTCAGTCCACTACCGGAGCCCCATCAACTACAGCCGGGATTTGATCGTCCAGGCAGAGGCGGCGCTCAGCCGCATACGCAACGCCCATGACCTTCTCTCCCGAATCGCGGACGCACCCTGGGGAGAAGCTCCCCGGGAGGCGGCGTTTACAGCGTCCCTGCCCCAGTACCGGGATCGGTTCAAAGCCGCTATGGACGACGACCTCAACACCGCCGATGCGTTGGGCGTAATCTTTGATCTGGTGCGGGAGGCCAACACGGTGTTCGTGGACGGTGGTTCCGCGGAGGGTGCGGCCGCCGCCAAAGGGCTTTTGGAGGAGCTGCTCCACGTGCTGGGTATCCAGCTCAAGGCTGAGGCTCCCATTCCCCAGGAGGTGCTGGATCTGGCGGAGCAACGCCAAGCCGCCCGTGCCGCCCGGGACTTCGCCGCCGCCGATGCTCTCAGGGATCAGATCACCGCCCTGGGCTATGTGGTGGAGGATACCAAGGCCGGCCCTGTGGTCAAGCCAGGCGCCTAGTAGGCGCTCCCATGTGGCGGAGATAAAACGGCTATGCAGCCAATGGCACGGCGTTGATTGGGCAATAAAGATGCAATCAAAAAGTGATTGCAATAAGGGCACAGGCTCAGCCGGCCAGGAGCGGTTCCAGAAAATGGAGCCGTTCTTTTCTTTTGAAAAACAAACCGGACAAAAAATTCCGCACGGATGCATATTGGGGGTGCCGGTGCCCTATCATCTATGGTAGAATGATGGTTGCATTTTAACCAGGAATGGCGGTCATTTCATGAAAAAACGAATCGTTCTGACCGGCGGCGGAACAGCCGGCCACGTAACCCCCAATATTGCGCTGGTACCCTATCTGCTCCGGGACGGATGGGAAATCCACTATCTGGGCACCGAGGAAGGCATCGAGCGAAAGCTCATCGAACAAGTGGAAGGGGTGGCCTATCATCCCATCCAGAGCGGCCGGTTCCGCCGGTATTTTACCTGGAAGAACTTTACCGATCCCTTTAAGGTCATCCGCGGCATGGGCCAGAGCAAGCGGATTCTACGGGAGTTAAAGCCCCGGGTGCTGTTCAGCAAAGGCGGATTTGTATCGGTGCCGGTGGTATTCGGCGCCAAATCCGCCGGAGTGCCGGTTGTCCTTCATGAAAGCGACTATACCGCAGGTCTTGCCAACAAGCTTAGCGCCCCCAAAGCATCCGTCATCTGCACCAGTTTCGATCCCAAGGAGCTGGGCATCGCCGGGGACAAGGCCGTATGGACTGGATCGCCCATCCGGGACGAGATCACCCACGGCAACGCTGCCAGAGCCCGGACAGCCCTGGGATTTGACCAGAAGCCCGTGCTGCTCTTTATGGGGGGCAGCCAGGGCAGCGCCGCCGTCAACGCCGCGCTTGAGGAGGCCCTCGGCGCCATCCTCATGGAGTACAATGTCATCCACGTGCGGGGCAAGGGGAATTTAAACCCCAGCCTCACGCAACAGGGCTATAAGCAGTTTGAATACGTGGATGCCGAGCTGGCCGACTATTTTGCTCTCTGTGATCTGATGATCGGGCGGGCGGGTGCTAATACCATCTTTGAGCTGCTGTGCCTCATGAAGCCCTCGGTGCTGATTCCTCTCCCCAAGGAGGTCAGCCGGGGGGATCAGATCCTCAACGCGAGATACTTTCAGTCCATGAACTATGGGGTGATGCTGGAGCAGAAGGATTTGACCCCTAAAAGCCTTATCAGCGCCATTCACGACGTCTACCGCCGACGCGGAGAAATGGCCGCCGCCATGGAAAAGAGCCCCATCAAAAACGGCACCATCAACGTATTGCGGCAGATCTATCGGGCGGCAAATCTTCCCTTCCCCTTTGAGGGTTGATGGAGGCAGTTTCCATCATCCCCTTACAATCGGCAGATTTCCGCAAAAACAATGCTTGCTATTCCTTCGCCGGCAGTGTATAGTGAAATCGTATTCTAAATGTACATTGATTGCCGCTGGCCGTAAGTCAATTTCATTTTGACTTGCGCCAGCGGTTTTTATATGCACGATTTTGAATAACATCTTTTAGGAGGTACTGGTTATGAATAACGGTACTGTAAAATGGTTCAATGAGGCGAAGGGCTTCGGCTTTATCTCCAACGACAACGGCGGCGACGATGTGTTTGTGCACTTTTCCGCCATCCAGGCCGATGGGTTCAAATCCCTGCAAGAAGGCCAGAAGGTTACATACGACACGGAGACCGACCCCAAAAACAGCCGCAAGCTTCGGGCAGTGAACGTCTGCTTCGCCTGATCGATAAAGCCAGCAAAAAAGCCGCCCATTGGGCGGCTTTTTTGCTGGCCTATTCAATAGTCCTAAAATTTTTATGATACTACTTTGCCCCACAAATTTTGTTGAGAATAGGCGTAGTTGTTTTCTCAAATAACCAACTTAAAATGAGAGTCATGAGAAAAGAAATTATGAAATATACAAAAGCAGTCTGTTGAAGTGGAGTTTTTTCTAATACTAACATTGGTATTCGTTGGAGAATATAAATAGAGAAAAGATGTTTCCCACAATATCGCAAAAAAGAATTATTTATCTGTACCTTCATAGTTAGTAATATCACAATAAAAGAAAATGATATAGCTCCAAGTTCATAACATATTAGCAAACTTCTCGAATTCCAAAATAAGATAAAGCACCCACTCCAAACAAGCACTTGGACGATCCACTGTCCAGATGTCGCACATAGTTTGTTTTCATAATAAGTGCGCAAATAAGAAAACCACATTCCCGCTGGAAAGCATAAAATGGTATTGTACCAATAACTGCTACGATAAAATTGTAATACTTTAATAAGCATAATACTACAAATAGTAACGAGTATAAGTTGTTTGACTCCTACTTTATTCCCGCCTCCATATACTCGAAATATTACGAAAGATATTCCATAAAGCATAACAACTACTGGAATATACCAGTTACTATTTCCGATTGCATCCAAACCAATCAAAGAAAACAATAGCTGCTTCCATGGAGGTGGATTGCCCTGAAATACTCTTACTACAAAAAAAATCAATACTGCCATGCTAAACTGTAGCATAACCCGAAGCATTCTTTTCTTTGGCATAGAAAGAACATATTTACTGCCTTTTCGTACCAAGGACTCATGTATGCCAAAGCCCGAATAGAAAAGAAAACACGTAACGATTAACTGACCAGATTTTTGTTGAAGAACATCATATAAAGGATCACTTATTTGAATATATCCAGAAAAGTGGCTTATAAAGACCAATAGAACAAAGATTCCTTTAATTGTATTAGTATTATCAATCGACATATATTCAACAAAAAACTCACTAGGTCTGCAAAACCTAATCTTTAAGCAAATAAGAAATATAAGCAAAATAACTGCAATACTCATTCGTCTAATCCTCAATTCATACATCCATTATTTGATCAGGTCTGCAAAACGGTAGTTGACCATCCTTTTCAGATCCTCCGGCGATACCTCCACCTGGGCGCCAATACGCCCTGCACTGAACAGGATGGCGTCAAAGGCCCGTGCGCTCTCATGAAGAATGGTAGGAAAGGGCTTCTTCATGCCGATGGGCGAGCATCCTCCATGGACATAGCCTGTCAGCGACAACAGATCCTTGGACTTCACCATCTCGATCGCCTTCTCCCCCACCGTCCGCGCCGCCTTTTTCAGATCCAATTCCTCCCCAACGGGAATCACAAACACATAGTTTCGCCGGGAATGGCCCACCGTCACCAGGGTTTTGAACACCCGGGCCGGATCCTCCCCCAGCAGTTGGGCCACCTGGATGCCGGCCAGAGCCTCCCCCGCGCCATAGTAATGGGCTCGGTAGGGAATCTTTTTCTGGTCCAGCATACGCATTACGTTGGTCTTCTCCTCCATGGTTATTTCCCTCCTAGTAGATGGGAATGCCCGAAGCAAACAGCCAGGTGATGGCAAACAGCCCCAGAACGCTCAATAAGGTGACGGCGGAATCCACCAACGGCTTTTCCGCCCAACGGCCCAGGATATAAAAGGGAAGGGCCAGTCCCATAAGATAGCGGGCGCCCGACAGCAGCCAGGTTTGGGACAGCATGAGATAGAATCCCGCGACGGCATAGGCAAAATGGGTGGGATGTAGCTTCCGTCCCCCCGTGGCCAGCAGCCCGCCAAACAGCAGGATGGCCACAAACTGGGTAATCCAAAAGGGGGTTAGGGCGGCCTCCGCGTTCTGTAGCAAATGGCGGGTGGTGGTAACCAGGCTGTGGGGATAGGAGGCAAACCCGTTGTACCAATGCTCCTTCTGATAGGTCAGAAACTGGAACGGGTTTCCCGCCACAGCATAGTTGAGGTAAAGATAGGCCCCGGTTCCCACAAGGGGCAGAAGGGTCCATAGAACCGCCTGGTAAAGGGGAATCTCCCCCATGCGCCAGGAACGGATCCCCTCCATGAATATGGGGAGCATCAGGATCACGCCAGTGGACCGGCATAGGGCGCACAGTAGCCCCAAAATCCCGGACAACGGCAGTTTTCCTTCCATGGCATAATAGATGGAAGCCACCGATAGCAGTAAAAAGAGGCTCTCCGTATAGGGATTGCGGAAAAACAGGGCCAGGGGAAATAGGCTTATGTATTTTGCCGCCCGAAAAGCCGTTCCCCGGCCATAATAGCGGCATCCCATGCGGTATAGATACCACATGGCACCGTAAAGAAATCCGTTGTTCAGGAGAATTGCCGAAAGAAGATAGCTGCCCGTCAGATAGGTCATGGCCTTCATGGCATAGGGAAACAGCGGAAAAAACACCAGAAAGTACCGGGTCTCCCCCAGGTTGGTATAACCGTTTTTCGCGATCTCGATATAGTGGAGGGCATCGGCTTTCACCAGGGCATTATAAAAATCCCCCCGGCCGGCCAGGTAAGCCGTGGCGTAGATGAAAAGGCTACCCGCCAGCATCCACCCCAAAAGCCGAAGGGCATCGCCCGGGTGGGGAGTCCCCGCCACCAGGCTTTTGGGTGCCCGTTCCAAAAAGGTATACCGCCAACCTTGAATCCAGGCGGGGATCAACGCCAAGAGAAACAGCGCCCCTCCCAGGATTCCAGCAATAATTGGAATTACGGACTGCATAAGCCACCTCCCGCCTTATTATAGCCGGAAGGAGCGGGATGGTACAGCCCATAAATGGCTTCAAAAAAAACGAGTTGCCGGCTGGGGCGTTTGTGGTAGAATAACCCCATAAAGAAGGAGGACGCTCATGAAACATTTGACCACCCCCATGGAAATCGGATCGCTGCGCCTTCATAATCGTTTGGTGATGCCTCCTATGGCCACCGCCAAGGCCGATGAGGAAGGGCGCGTCACCCAAGCCCTTGTGGACTACTATCTGGAGAAAACCCAGGGAGGCTGTATTGGGTTGGTGATCACCGAGCATAGCTATATCAGCCCGGAGGGCAAGGCCAGCCGGAACCAGGTATCCATCGCGCAGGATGATGACATCCCGGGCCTGCGCCGGATTGCGTCAGCCATCCACCAGAATGGTTCCAAAGCGATTGCACAGATCAACCACGCCGGAGGGCAGGCAAAATCCGAAGTAACCGGCCATAAAAGCATCAGCGCCAGCGCTGTAAAGATGCCCAATCAAAAGACCGATTCCCCTATGCTTCCACAGGAGATGACCCAGGCGGACATCCGCCGAGTGGTAGAGCAATTTGCCAAAGCGGCGGCGCGGGCCAAGGCGGCGGGATTCGATGGAGTAGAAATCCACTCCGCTCACGGATATCTACTAAATCAATACTATTCCCCCCTCACCAACCATCGAAGGGACGATTACGCCGGAAACAGCCTTTCAGGGCGTATCCGGCTGCATCTGGAGGTTATCCAAGCGGTACGGGCCCAGGTTGGCCAGAACTACCCCATCGCCCTGCGGCTGGGGGCTTGCGATTACATGGAGGGAGGCGCCACCATCCAGGACAGCGTACAGGCGGCCCAGGAGTTTGAGCGGGCCGGAGTCGCCCTGCTGGACATCTCCGGAGGATTCTGCGGCTACCGCCGGCCAGAGGGCGCTCCAGAACAGGGCTATTTTGGGGAGATTACCCAGGCCATCAAGGAGACCGTCTCCATCCCAGTGATCCTGACAGGGGGCATCACCGACGTCCAGGCCGCGGAGGAACTGCTGCAAAACGGCAAGGCCGATCTCATCGGCGTCGGCAGAGCTCTGATGCAGGATTCCCATTGGGCCAAGAAGGCCCTTCTTGGCCCAAATTGGCCGGAATTGGCCCCATAAGTCTCAAAAAGCGCAAAAAAGCCGGGAGGCAACTCCCGGCTTTTTTCTTTTCTATGGGGCGCTAAATCCGTTCCCGGCGGCGCTTGGAGAGCGGCGGGCGGATGATCTCCGATAAGATCACCGCCTCACGCATCCGATTAAGGTCGATGGCGCTTCTGCGGTCTTTCTCCAGGGAGGTGGGCTCCATCCAGGCTGGGCGGGTGGCATGGCGCTCTTCCCCACCCTGGGCGGTATGCTGGCCCATACCCTCCTCCTCATAGGCCGCCTCCAATTTGGTTTGGACGGCAAACGCGGGCTCAGGCGCTGTCCCTGCCCAGGCGCGAATGGCATCCGCCCCCGGAGCTTCGGCATCCGGAAAGGCGCTACCCTCCTCTGGAAAGGATTCGCCATCATCCTGGGTGATCTCCTCCAGAATCCGGTGCCAATCCACATGGGACGCGCGCCGCTGCTTTCCCCTGGCGCTAACGGATACCGCCACCACCAAGAGGATAATCAAGACGGGAAGGATCCCCGCTAGGGCTCCAATCATGGGCATGGCGTCACGTCCTTTCCATTAGCCGTCCTGCTGGCCGGCATCTCCGGCGATCTGCTTGCGCATGGTGGTATCGGCCTGGATGTTCTGCATGTTGTAGTAATCCATAACCCCAAGGTTTCCGGCCCGGAAAGCCTCCGCCATGGCCAGGGGAACCTGGGCCTGGGCTTCCACCACCTTGGCCTGCATCTCCTGGACAGCGGCCTTCATCTCCTGCTCCTTGGCCACAGCCATGGCCCGGCGCTCCTCGGCCTTGGCCTGGGCAATGCGCCGGTCGGCCTCGGCCTGGTCCATCTGAAGCTGGGCGCCGATGTTCCGGCCCACGTCCACATCTGCGATGTCGATGGAGAGAATCTCAAAGGCGGTCCCGGCGTCCAGGCCTTTGGCCAAGACGGTACGGGAGATCAGATCGGGGTTTTCCAGCACAGCCTTATGGCTATCGGCGGAACCCACGGTGGTGACGATGCCCTCTCCCACCCGGGCGATGATGGTTTCCTCTCCGGCGCCGCCCACCAGGCGGTCGATGTTGGCCCGGACGGTAACCCGGGCCTTGGCCCGCAGCTCGATGCCGTCCTTGGCGATGGCGGCCACCACCGGGGTCTCGATCACCTTGGGGTTGACGCTCATCTGCACAGCGGTGAGGACGTCCCGGCCGGCCAGATCGATGGCGGCGGCCCGTTCAAACTCCAGGGTGATCTCAGCGCGCTGGGCGGCGATCAGGGCGTTGACCACCCGGTCCACATTGCCGCCCGCCAGATGATGGGCCTCCAGCTTGTTAATGGAAAGATCCAGGCCGGCCTTGGTGGCTTTGATCATGGGATTTACGATGATCTGAGGGGACACCTTCCGGATCCGCATGCCGATGAGGTTGAAGATGCCCACCCTAACCCCGGCGGCGGTGGCGGAAATCCACAGGCGGATGGGCACAAAGCTGAAGAAGACGGCAAATACGATGATGACGGCCGCTACGATCAGCACGGGTACGATGTTGAAATCAGCAAAAAAACTTGACATGTGTTTCTCCTTTATTCGGGACTATTGTTGTTCCGGTTCCCGGGCCCGGCGTACCACAGGGGTAACGCCGTCCGTGCCCACCACGGTGACCTCCACATCCGCATCCAGCCAGCCTCCCTGGGTGATGACGCTGATGGGATTCCCCTCGATCTCGGCGGTGCCGGCGGGGCGCAGAGGGGTGACGGTCCTGCCGGTCTTCCCCAACAGGCTTCCCTTCTGGGGCTCCTGGCCGGTGATGGCATCCTTTAGGATGATAGGGGAGTTGGCCAGCCTCCCCCGCTGGGCGGACCGTACCGCGATGGCAAAGGCAATGCCCAAAATCACCAGGATGATAGCGGTGAGAATCAGGGCCTCCAGGATGCTCTTGGCCTGGAGAATGATGGCGGCGGCCATGAGAACCAGCCCAGAGCCTCCCGCCAGGCCAAAGCCCGGGGTGAAGATCTCCACCACCATGAGGACCAGCCCGGCCAGCAGGCAGATGACCGCCCAGGTGTTGATATCCGAAAACAGCGGCAAATTTGTTCGCCTCCTTTTCTTCAAAGTATACCATACTTTGTGAAAACCTGTAACAATCTCCCGGGGCCCTGGAGGGCGGCCTGGGGGATTCTAAGGCGGATTTTATGATTCCTTCCTTTTCTATCTTATCCGGGATGATCGGGGCGTATTCTAGCGCACGCTCCCGCAAAAATCCCCTCTTATTGGGGCGTTTTCCCAATAAAAAAAGCCCATCCAGCATCTGGATGGGCCTTGGATTAAAGGTCCTGCACCGGCACCCGTTGTTTTTGAAGGAACACCACTTCCCGGAGCCCCAGCTCCTGGATCAACGCCTGGGCCACCTGGTTATCCGCCGCTAGGTCCTCCACAAAATGGGCGTCGGAACCAATGGTTACGTCCCGGTTGCCGGCATCCCGGTACATCCGCAGGAGTTCCCGGCTGGGCATGGGCTCCCGGAGCCCTTTACGGAGAGCGGAGGTGTTGATCTCCAGCAGGATCTCCCGCTCCGCCATCAGGCGAAAGATGTCCTCTATGAGCCCCGTATCCAAGGGGCTTTTCCCGAAATACCGCTTGGGGAAATCCAAATGCCCCAGGCTCTGGAACCCGCCGTGGCGAACGGCGCAATAGACCTCTCGGAAATAGCCGTCGGTATAGGCCATGGGGGGAATCCCCTCCCGTTGCATCCGGCTGGGAAACAGGTCTCCTACCCAATGAATGCTGCCGATGATGAAATCATAGGGATAGGTTTGATACTCCCGAAGCAGATCGGGATGGAGGTGGGGCTCGGCGAACTCCACCCCCGCCAGGATGCGGATCCGGCCGCCGTATTGCTCCCGGACCGTTTCAATGGCCTCAAAATAAGCCTGGGGGTCGTAATAGCCGCAGCCCGAGTCCAGGGGATGGCAGTCCAGATGGTCGGTAAAGCAGACGCAGCCCATCCCCAGTTCCACCGCCCGCTGGCAATAGGCGGCAAGGGGGGTGTCGGAATCGGCGGAAAAGGCGGTATGGACGTGGAGGTCGTTCAGCATAGCGGTTCCCCTTCCTCTGGGATTTCTCGCTTCTACCCTATGGGAAAGGGCGAAAAAATGCAAGCCCTTTTCCATTTGAATGCCTACGAATCCCCTTTTGCGCAAAAAAAAGAACCCCAAGGGGCTCTCTTTTTTGCGTTTAGCCTTTTACCATCATCTCGGCGCCCTTTTTCATGGCCTCCTCGTTGACGGGAAGCAGATGGGCGCGGCGCTCGCCGAAGATCTTGGCCAGAGCCTTCATGGCGCTGTCCAGGGATACCACGCCGGTATCCGCCAAAAAGGCGCCCAGCATGGCCATATTGGCGGCCCGGCCATTGCCGACGGCGATGGCGGCCTCGTTACAGGGGACATAGCGCTTTTGGATGTCCTCCCGCTCCGACTTCAGCTCAATCAGGCTGCTGTTGACGTAGATGGTACCGCCCTTTTCCACCAGGGGCTCATACTTGCTAAAGGAGGGCAGGTTCATCACAATAAGCTTTTCCGGCTCGGTAACCAGGGGGCTGGCGATCTCTCCATCGGAGACGATGACGCTGCAGCTGGCGGTGCCGCCCCGCATCTCGGGGCCGTAGCTGGGCAGCCAAGAGACGTTCTTCCCCTCGGCCATCCCCGCATAGCAGAGCACCTGGCCAATGAGCAAAACCCCTTGGCCGCCGAATCCCGCAACCACGATACGATGTTCCATGGTTACACCTCCTTATAGACGCCCAGAGGATACTGGGGGATCATCTCTTCCTCAATGAACTTGAGGGCTTCTACTGGGGATTTTCCCCAGTTGGTGGGACAGGAGGAAAGCAGCTCCACAATGGCGAAGCCCTTTCCGGCGAGCTGGGTTTCAAAGGCCTTCTTCACAGCCTTCTTTGCCTTCAGCACGTTGGGATAATTGTGCATGGAAACCCGCTCGGCGTAGGCCACGCCATCCAGCTGGGACAGCATCTCCACCATGCGAATGGGATAGCCTTGGATATCCTGATTCCGCCCGTAGGGGGAGGTGGTGGTCTTCTGGCCCAAAAGGGTGGTGGGGGCCATTTGGCCGCCGGTCATGCCATAGATGGCGTTGTTGATGAAGATCACAGTGATCTTCTCTCCCCTTGCAGCAGCGGAGACGATCTCCGCGGCGCCGATGCTGGCCAGATCGCCGTCCCCCTGGTAGCTGAACACCACTCGATCCGGCAGGGCTCGCTTGATCCCGGTGGCTACCGCAGGCGCACGGCCGTGGGAGGCCTCCTGCATATCACAGTTAAAGTAATTGTAGGCGAACACGGCGCAGCCCACCGGCGCAATGCCGATGGTCTTGCCCTGAATGCCCAGCTCATCGATAGCCTCGGCCACCAGCCGGTGGGCGATCCCATGGGTACAGCCAGGGCAGTAATGGAAGGGTGCATCCGTCAAGGCCTTGGGTTTTTCAAAAGCGGCCATTTAGCCCACCTCCTTTACAAAGTTCAGAATCTCCTTGGGGGTGGGAATGACCCCGCCCGTCCGTCCGGTAAAATACACCGGGCATTTGCCGTTTACCGCGATGCGGACGTCGTCCACCATCTGGCCTAGGCTCATCTCCACGCTGATGACGGCTTTCTTGCCCTCCGCCGCCATGGAAAGGGCGTCGTAGGGGAAGGGCCATACCGTCTTGGGCCGCAAAAGCCCCAGCTTGATCCCCTCCTCCCGGGCCTTTGCCACCGCGCTCTTGCAGATACGGGCGGTGGTGCCGTAGGCTACCAGAAGAAGATCGGCGTCCTCCACCATGTAGGACTCATAATCGGTCTCAAAGGCGGAGATCACCTCGTACTTTGCCTCCAGCCGGTGGCAGACCTCCTCCAGTTCGTCCGGATTGATATAGAGGGAATTGACCACGCTACGAACACCATTTTTGCTGTCCATACCGGTGGTGGCCCAGGGCTTTTTCACCTCCTGGTATCCGGGATCGATGGCCTCCAGATCCACCGGCTCCATGATCTGCCCGATCATACCGTCCCCCAGGATCATCACGCCAATGCGGTACCGATCCGCCACATCAAATGCCTTTACCACCATCTCGGCGGCCTCCTGAACGGTGCTGGGGGTGTAGACCACCATGCGGTAGTCCCCATGCCCTCCGCCCCGGGTGGCCTGATAGTAATCGCTCTGGGCGGGCTGAATGCCTCCCAGGCCCGGGCCTCCCCGTACCATGTTTACCACCACGCAGGGCAGCTCCGCACCCGCGATGTAGCTCAGCCCCTCCTGTTTCAAGCTGATCCCCGGAGAGCTGCTGCTGGTCATCACCCGCTTGCCACAGCCCGCTGCGCCATATACCATATTGATGGCCGCAAGCTCACTTTCTGCCTGCAGAAAGACGCCGCCCACCTGGGGCATCCGCCGGGACATATATTCTGGAATCTCATTCTGGGGCGTGATAGGATAGCCGAAATAATACCGGCATCCAGCCAAAATCGCCGCTTCTGCGATGGCCTCGTTCCCCTTCATCAACACCTTTGCCATAGTTCACCCTACCTTTCTACCGTAATGGCACAGTCCGGGCACATGGCATAACAGGCGCCACAGGCAACACAGGCCTCCTGATCCACCACATGGGCCGGCGCATAGCCTTTGATATTGATGGTTTTCTCATCGATCTGAATGATCTTTTTGGGACACGCGGTTACGCACAATCCGCAGCCCTTGCATACGTTCGCGTCGATGTATGCTCCTGGCACTGACGCCACCTCCACCCTTTCATAAAAATAAAAATAAAGAAGATATTTGATTTATTATAGCACCATCAAAAAGCATGTCAATGGTTAGACAAGCCATTCCGGGCGGTTGATTCCCTCCACCAAAATGGGGGTTCCTGAAACCTCCCCCGGCGTCAATTCCCGCAGCAACTCCAGGGTGGCGCCAAAATGGGTCACCGGTAATCCAGCCAGCTTTCCCAGTTCCTTTGCCGCGGCGTCCCCCGCCATCAGATGCTCTTTTTTTGTCTCAGCTCCCAGGTTGGCGTTGTTGATAATGGCGGTGCATGGAAGGTGGCTCTGCTCCTGGATCTCACGCATTAGGTCATGGGCGGACTGGGCGTCCCGGACCAAAGGACGGTAGGGGTTCAGCACAAACAAAACCTCCGCTCCCCCAGCTGCCTCCAGCCGCGGAGCCAAGGAGCCCATGGCCACAGCGCCGATGGGATCGCCTCCTAGGTCGAACACCACCCGTCCTGAGCCGCTAAACGCGGAGAACACCTCCGGGGGAATGGAGGGCACATCGCCCCCCAGGTACTGGGGAGCAATCACCCGGATCCCCTGTTCCGCAAGGGCGCTTCGTTGATTTCCCGATGTGAAATACGGGTTGACTAGATCCAAATCCACCAGCATAACCGGTTCTCCACCCTGCCGCAACGCCTTGGAATAGGCATAGGCGAGCTCGGTTTTTCCTGATCCAAAATTCCCGCAAAAGACGGTGATCCGCCGCTCCATGGGCATTCCTCCTAATAAAAAAGCGGCGGAATACCGCCGCGCAGCTGATGTTGTTATTCCCCCTGCGCCCCCTCCGGAGCGGGCGTGGGGCTGGCTTCCTCCGCCGGGGTGGGTTCCGGCGTAACGGTGACGGTCGGAGAGGCGGTAGCGGCGTTCCGTTCGTCCTCCATCTGCTTGGCAATCCCCCATTTTACAGGCATAAACCGGCTCATCAAAAGAGCTACCAGCAGAGCGATGAGGCATACCAAGACCTCCCCGGCGCTGTATTTGCGCTTCTTTTCTTTGGGACGATTCATGGAATTACCCCCTTCCTCTTGCCATCATTATAAACGAAGCCGCTTTTCCTGTAAAGCCACGGGAAGAAGATGCAAACCTGGCCATGATCTTCCTGGCGGCTCGGATGCCGTCCGCTCCTGCGCTGACAATGCCTCCAGCATAGCCCGAGCCCTCCCCTGCCGGGTAGAGGTTATGGGCGTAGGGGCTTGTCCCATCATCGTTTCGCAGGATCCGCACCGGAGCGCTGGTTCGGCTTTCCACCCCGGTAAAAACGGCGTCTGGGCTGTCAAACCCCCGCAATTTTCTCCCCAGATAAGGCAGCGCCTCTCGCAAGCTACGGCACACATAGTCCGGTAGAACGTCATCTAGGCTGCAGAAGGCATGACCCAAGGGATAGGTGGGCTTTACCGCTCCCAGGCGCCGGGTAGGGCGCCGGCGCAAAAAGTCCTCCACCCGCTGGGTCGGAGCAGCATAGGAGTTGGTCACGTTATATGCCCGGCGCTCCATCTCCTCCTGGAAGACTACGCCGCCCAGGGGACCGGGAGGGTAATCCTTGGGGGATACCTGAACGATGAGCGCGGAATTGGCGTTTTCCCCGTCCCGGGCATGATAGCTCATCCCGTTGACACACAGCAGGCCAGGATCGCTGACGCTGGGAATCACCTGTCCACCAGGGCACATGCAAAAGGTATATACCCCTCTATCCCCGCCCCGCGCGGTAAGGGCGTACTCGGCAGCGCCTAGACGGGGATGCCCCGCGTAAGCCCCATACTGGACCCCATCCACCATGGACTGGTGGTGTTCAATCCGTGCCCCTACCGCAAAGGGCTTAGGCATAAGGGGCACCCCTAGGCTATGGAGCATCCGATAGGTATCCCTCGCGCTGTGACCAGTCGCCAGCACCACCGCGCCCGGCTGGAGGGTTTCGGTCTGCCCCTTCCACTGAAAGCTCAGGGAGGCGATCTCTCCGCCCGTTTCCAAAATTCCGGTGAGCTTTGCACCAAACAGCACTCGTCCTCCCAGGCTTTGGATGCCGTCGGTCAATGCGGAGATCACCCCTTTGAGCCGATCCGTCCCGATATGGGGCTTGGCGTCATAGCCAATCTCTTCTCCTGCCCCGTACCGCATCAAAAGCTCCAATGCGCGGCGGCCGGCAATATCCCGGTTTCGAGCGGTTAGCTTGCCGTCGGAATAAGCTCCCGCTCCACCTTCGCCGAAGAGAACATTGCTGTCAGGATCCAAAGAACCGCCTGACAGAAAACCATTGGTATGGATATCCCGTTCTCCCATCCGACAGCCCCGCTCCAGAAGCAGCACCGGGTATCCCTCCTCCGCAAGAGTATGGGCCGCCATCAATCCGCAGGGGCCAGCTCCCACCACAACAATGGGGCCGGATAACAATCCATCGCCGCGAAGAAAATGGTCCGGCTCCGGTTCCGGAATGGGGAACGCTTCCCCGCGAGGACGGGAATCCACCACCTCCAGCCCCAGCGCATAGACCAACGATACCCGGCCCCGCCGCGCATCGATGGACCGGCGGCGGATCCAGAGCTTCCGGATGGCGGAGGGATCCAACCCCGCCTTCTTTGCAGCTAGGCTTCGAAGCAGGCCGGGATCCTGATCCGGCGTCAGGGATATCCCCCGAATCTCATACAGCATACAATTCCTCCATAAAAAAGCCGGGGACGGGGTCTCCCCCCTCCCCGGATGACGACTCCGCTATTCTGCTGCCGTGATCTCCACCTTTACGGTGACCTCCCTAGCGCCAGCGCTAACCACGTCCTTGGGAAGAATAATTTGGGTAGTCAGCTCCATACTCTGATTGGCACCTTGAATCCGAACCTTCTCCACCGAAATTTTGGTTAAACCGGCCAGTACCTGAGTCGGTGCAGCCACTTCCACCTCCGCAGGGGAAATGCTGACCCCTGCCACACGATAGCCCTGGGCCACGGCATCGGCATCTTCCAAAATGGAGCTGGTGTCGATGGGAAGCTTCTTGGTTGGCAATATCTCCATATTGACCTCAGCGGTAGGCTGATCCGAGAAAAAGCGCTTATAGCTGATGGTTTCGCCCCCTTCTCCCAATAGCTCCGCCGGCAGGCGCGCGGCGTAACTGGAGGTTAGACCGGTTTCGTCCAGCCGAATCACCACGTTACGAATGGCGGCTACATCGGACGCCGCTCCCGATATCTCCAGATATTGAGGGGTTACAATGGGATCGGTTGAATACAGACCTTCAGTTAAATCCCCCGATTTGATCACCTGGATAGGGAACTGAGCGGTGACCTTTTCCTCCACCTCTATGGTAATGGAGGCCGGAATCACCTTTACAACCGATCCGACCGGAGAATGCCCTGTTAGAGGAATGGAGTATTTTCCCGGTTCGGTGATGGCGGATACGTCGGCAATCACCCCAACGGAGCTGGACTCCAAGGATCCCAGTTCGCTGACCTTTAAGGACAGGGATACATTGGCATCGGTAAAGATGGCGCCAACCTCCCCCTTGATGGCCAGATTGTTGCGGTCCAGTTGGGCCACCCCTACAACCTCGATGGGGATGCCCCCATAGGTGCGATTCCGCTCCGGATCGGTCTCAGAGATCACAAAGCTCCACAATAGGATGGCAAAAAACAAGGCGGCAATCTTCAGCCAAAGATTATGTTTTAATCGGTTCCATAAGCGGCTCATTGGGCTTTCCTCCTTCGAAAGAAGTCGGTAAGACTCCAACCTGTGAGCTTGCCCTGGGTGCTTTCCATAATGGCGCGAATTCCTCCGGCGTCCAGGTTGGTGGTCAGCCTCCCCTCCATCGCACAGGAGATGGTCCCCGTCTCCTCTGAAACCACAAACACCACGCTGTCTGACACCTCGGAAAGCCCTACCGCCGCTCGATGGCGGGTCCCCAGGGTCTTGGGCAGTTCATCGCTATTGGTCAGAGGCAAAAAGCATCCCGCTGCTTTGATGTATCCATCCTGGATGATCACCGCGCCGTCATGGAGCGGCGTCCCTGGCATAAATATCGTACCCAAAAGCGCATTGGATACCTCAGCACCAATGCCGGTTCCAGTTTCTGCGATGTCGTCCAGCGCAACCTGCCGTTCCAGAGCAATCAACGCTCCAGTCCTGGATTTGCTCAGGCTCGTCAGGGATACCACCATCTGGTTGATGAGATCCTCCTCGTTGACGCTTCTGCGGCTATCCCGAAACTGGCTGGTCCGTCCAATATGCTCAAATGCCTTGCGGAGTTCAGGCTGAAACAGCACGATGATCAAAACCGCGCCCATATTGATCACATAGTTCAAGACCCAGGTGATGGACTGAAGGCCAATCCATTCACTGATCCGGGCCGCAATCAACATGATGCCGCATCCCTTTAACACCTGCATTGCGCGGGTGCGGGAAGCAAGCTTCAGAATATAATAGATCAGTACCGTCACCAGGGCGATATCCACCAAGTCCAGGATGCTGAACCGTGAAAAGATATTCCCTAAAAACTCCCAAATGCTCAAAAAATGTATGCCTGCCTTATCAAATTATTTTTTTGGGCTCTTTCGTGTCCTCCTAGGCTTCTCCTCCGGCTCTTCTGTGGCATCAGCCATCCCAGCCAGATCCGAAAGATCAATTCTAGACAGCACCACCGCGTTTTGCTGCACCAGCTCAGGGGAGGAAAGGCTCTCTCCCCTTGACAACTTCTCATCGGCAAGCTGCTCCAGCTTATCCCGCTCGATTTCCAACTCATAGAGCTTTGCTAGATTTTCTTCCGTATAGTCTTTTGACAACACTTTTCCTCAATTCCTGTTGGTGGTATTATTTTAGCATACAAACCAATGCGCTTTCAATAAAAGTGCAATAGATCAAAAAGGCTCTCTTTTCCATAAAGTCGTAGGAGGAACCAGAATGCGCTATATCGTCGACCGCCAAGAAAACGGTCAATTTTTATTGCTGGGAGAGAATGGCGACAGACTGCTACTCTCGCCGGATCAGATCAACGGCCGCGCCCATGAAGGCGCGGTGGTAGATCGATCAGAGGACGGCGTCTTTACCGTGAACCTTGAAGCCGAGCATACCTTGCGCCAAGAAGCCAAAGATACCCTCCAGCGGCTTTTTCAACGCAGCAAGGATTCATAGCACAAACATTCCATAAACCCAAACGCCAAAGATCGAAAGAGCCATAAGTCCGAAGGGTACTGCGGGGCGCCAGCAACCATCCTGGACCAGTTTGATGGCATAGGCGGTACAATAGGCCATGGCCAGGGCCATTACAGCGATCATCATATGCGTCACCTCCTGTATGGGTCCTGTTTGACCATTTGGAACTCCACCCGGACCTCCACCTGGCCGTTGCGGATGGCATCCTTAACGCCATCTTTTTCATAAGCCGCAAAGGAGAGATACCGGCGGCTCGCCCAGCGGGACAGGTTAAAAGCATCGGAGCCCGCTGCCAGAGCCTTGATCCGTACCTCCTCCATACGGCGGTTTAGCTCTGATTCCGCCGCAAGGGTAACGGCTTCAAAGACCGCATCATCATCCATGTTCACAAAATTAGTCTGATCCACCACTCGTCCACGAAGAAAGACGGTTATCCTACAGCGAGCGCCATCTTCCTCCAGATCCACCTGGATGCTGGGCTGCGCACGCTTTGTAAGATTCAGCGTAACGGTGCCCTCCCCCGAGGGATCCGGCACCACATACCTGGTATGGCTGAACTCGCCGCGGGCCATGAGCAAAAACTTGGTCTCCCCTGGGCCCAGTATCTCCACCATCTTGCCGTCTGAGAACAGCGCCGCTCCTCTGAGATCACTCCCCAAGCCGCCCTCTCTAGAAATTTCCCCTACCGGATCGTCCATGGCACTTTGGGAAAAAGCCTCCTCGGAGGCCTCTTCCCCCTCTCCAGTAGCCGGGGAAGACACCGATTCATTCACACTGCCCAAGGCCACCACACAATCCCCCCGTCCATCGGTAAAATACTCCAACAGGTCGGCTATGGTAGCCGATGGAATTATGGAGGAGTTGGCTGCGCCCTGGATCAGATTCTCCTGCAGCCGCTCCAGATTGGATTCCTTTTCGTTTTCAAACCCTTTCAAAAAATCCTGTGCCGATCCCCGGACAACCACCACCAAAGCCTCCTCCCGAAGTTCTGCCAAATAAGCGCAGGAGGCAATCAAGCCCGGCATATCCCCCGCCCGCGCCAGTTCTTCGCTGACCACCAAAAAATTCAAATGAGCAAAGTTCATATTCCGGGCATCGGCATGGTTGGCGCTTTCAAAAGCATCCAGGATATTATCCGCCTCCAGGGTCAAGCTGCGAAACCGCGCCTCCCCGTTTCCCAAGCCCTCCCCCAATAAAATTGGCATCTGAAAGGTATACCGGTAGGCCTTTTCCTCTCCCCTGTCAATGGCAACGCTGAGAACATGGGCGGAATCATCCAATTCCAAGCTATCGCTGCATCCGCCCAGAAAAGTCATAACGAGCAAAAGCAGCCCCAGAAGCATTCCGCGCTTAACCATGACGTATCCTCCTTCCCGTCAAAAGCCCCAACGCAATTCCCCCAAGGAGAAACCAAACGCTCCAGCTTTCCACATCGCTTCCCATCCCCCATAGCGGTGAACCGGGAGTCAGCGACCACTGGATGGCGCAGAGACACGCCATCCCAATAAGCACAACTGCAGGGCGTACATCCGGAAGCCCCACGATCCGCTTGACCAGTATGCCGCATACGTAGAGCCCCAACGCTCCCGATACCACGCCCAAACAGGTAATGGCTACGCTTAAGATGGGATCCAAGCGGTAAAAGGATCGTCCCATGGTGGCCTGCTCAAATAAAAACGAGACGGGAGAAAAGCCCGGCTGGACGGAATATGGGCTCCGTACCATCAGGCAGGCCAGTAGAATGCCGCCTCCCCAAAGTGCGCCGAAGCAGGCTCCGCGGATGCCAAACTTCTTGATCCTGGGGGTGTCGGACGGCTTTTGAGGAAACACCCAGAGTAGCACAATGGGCCAAAAAGCCATGATCCACTGAAGGCCCGCCCGCACATAGTCCTTCCAGTCCTCCCGTACCAAGGGTAACACCCGAAAAGGATCGTAATTGCTGTATGCCGCCCAAAGTCCCAGGATAAGAACAAGGAAGGAAAGCACCAGACCAATCTTTCCTGCTCCATCCATGCCGGTCAGGCCAAAAAATGCCCCCGCCACCATAGCCGCCAATACCACCGCAGCAATGGTGGATTCCCCGGTGGTCAAAAAGGTATCGTATTTCATGGTTAAGGTCATACGGCTAACATTAGCCGTTACCTCCATAAGGATGGCTACAAGAAACAGGATCATTACCATTCGCTGCGACAAGGTGGACGTCTCTCCATCGAGTGGGCATAGTCCCCCCCTCAGACGATTTTGATCCAGCAAAAAAATCAACGCGACTCCGCCTACCAAAGCAATCAAAGGAACCAAAAACGCGCCGCCACCAAGGATACTGAGACTATTATCCACCAACAGAACCTTGGCAAGAGAGGTAATTAAAATGAATTTTCCGAAGGCGCTGTACCCAAGCTTTTCCCTCATTTTTTCCCACCTCCCCGGATATAGTCTGGAATATCCCCACCGCGGGTGATGTTCCCTTTGATGATCAAATCCCGGTTGGAGCGGGTCTTGGGTGCAACGGGGGTAAAATAGGGTACGCCATAGGATTTAATGGAACACAAATACGCGCAGAGCGGAATAAACACCAAAAGAATGCCCCAAAAACCGCCCAGTAGCGCAGCGCCCAGGAAGATAAATCGCACATAATACAGAGCCATTTGTAGGGAAAAATCCGGAATTGCAAAACTGGCCAATCCCGCTGTGGACACCACGATGATGGCGATGGGGCTCACCAGGTTGGCCGACACCGCCGCCTGCCCCAAAATGAGCCCTCCGACGATGCCCAGGGTTTGGTTGATCCCCGATTGCACCCGGATACTGGCTTCCCGCAGCAGCTCAAAAACGATGGACATCAGTAGAATTTCCAGAAATACCGGAAGGGCGATGAGCTGCCGGCTTGCCAGGCTGGAAAGGATGAATTCAATGGGCAGCATCTTTTGGTGAAACAGCACCAGCGCCACATAGATCCCCGGAAGTAGCATGGAAATAAAGAGGCTCGCGTAACGGATGATCCGCTCAATGGTAGCAAATACCGGGTTGATAAAATAATCCTCGCTGGTCTGCATCAAGGAAAAAAACGTAATGGGCAACACCATCACAAAGGGATAACCGTCGCACACCAGCGCAATATGCCCTTGGGTCAGATAGGCAGCCGCTCGATCGGGGCGCTCGGTCTGAAGGGTGCGAGGCAGAATGCACCGGCGATCCTCCTTCATAAGCTGCTCCATCATGCCGCCGCCCAAAACAAACCCCACATCGCTGATACCCTTTATCTTTTCAATGACCCGCTGTACCAGCTGTTCCGATGCCACTCCCTTTCGGTACATAACGGCACACTTCATATTGTTATCTCCACCGGTGGGCATGATTTGGCTCACCAAGTCAGGCACCCGGACAATACTGCGGATCAAGGTGATATTGGTCCGCATGTTCTCCACGAACCCCTGCTGCGGCCCCTTTACCACCTTCTCGTTGATGGTCTCTCCCACCGTACGCTTGTCGTAGCTTTTTACATCCAAGGTGATAGCCCGGGCATCCCCGTCAAAGAACACCACAGCGTCCCCCTCAAGAATGGAGTTCACCATCTGTTTCCCATCGGTGGCAACGGAAATATTATTGATGGGCAACACCCGCCTTAAGGCATCGTCTATCCCCTCGCATGGATGCTGAATCAATGGCCGCAGCAGCATATCGTCCACGATCATGCTGTTGGTCAGGCCATCGATAAAGGCCAGCAGCACCTTGATCTTCCCGCAGTAAAATTCCCGGCGAATATAGTCCATGTTGATTTCCTTATGAAACAAGGCGTCCAGCTGTTTTTTATTCTCCTCCAGCGACTCTGTGGGGGTAAAGCCATCCAGTTTGGGAGGAACGTTGCTTCCGCCATAACCGTCTTCCGTGGCGTTGTTCCGCTCCTCCTCATCCTCCCCTAAGAAAAAGGCTTCCTTGGGGGTAAATCCAAACCAATCCCAGTCAGGCATGCGCATCATCCCTCCCGCTTTTCTCCTATTGTTTCCAGCAAAGGAAAAAAGCATACGGCTTCTTAGCGCGGACCGGTATAACGATAGGGTTTCACCGTATCGGTGTAGTAGTTATATTCCTTGTTTACCGCTGCAAAATATCCCTGCTTGCGGTAACTGGCCACGTCGTTCTTCAGCTTGTTATAAAGGCTTCGATCTTTGCTGTACAGCTCATCGGCAATCTGGTCAAAAAATGCGATCTTGCCCGGCTTGGTTAACCGTGCCCATTCCGTCTGCACACTCTGGGAATAGCCGGAACTGGATTTCCCGCTGCTTCCGCTGCTGCGTCCGCCCCCGCTCCGGGAGGAGCTGGAGGCTTTTGCCGCCAACGCAAGCTCGGTCTCCCGCACCGAGTTGTTGTACTTTACCATAGCTAGGATACGGTCATCCCGATCCTCCATCAGCTGATCCAGGTATTTTCGCATAGCGCTCTGCTGCTTGGCAGAGATCATCCCCTTGTTTCTGAGCAAGTCCCGCTGCACATCCAAGATCTCCTGATTGATGACGTCCACCTGATCCCGGTATTCCTGGTTGATCCGATCCACCATGGTAAGGTGCTTATCGCTGGCCTTGTCCACCATTCCTAGGTAGTGGGTACTTCGGCCCATTCCCCGCTTCAAAGCATCGTTAGCAAGATACTCCCGGGTCTCGTTAAACTGCTCCTCCAGAAGATCCAGACGCTGCTGATAGGCCGGATCCAAGGCGCTGATGGAACGTTGAAGGGCCTCGGTGAGCCGTTGCGCTTTTTCCTCCTCAGCGGCCAGCATAGCGTCGTATTCCCCCGAGACGGCGGCCTGCGCCCGTTCCAGCAGCTGTGCATCGCTAGGCGCCGTATAATCATAATAAGAAAGCCCATAGCTGTTCTGGCGGGTGCTGACGGAGGATCCCCCAAGAGAGGAGGAGGCCGTGATGCTTCCCAGCTGTTGATAAGCCCGCTCGGTTTCATCCCCCCAGACGCCGTCCACCGATAGCCCCGCCCCCTTATCGTTTAGGAGCTTCTGTATCTCTTTGATATAATCACCGGATTTTCCATAATATTGGCTGTACGCCATGGTATCTCCTCCTTACTGGTACACCACCCAAAGATCGGCCGGATACTCCGCCTGGGAATAGAACTCCAACTCCTCGCCGCTGATGGGCGAATAGACGGCATATCCCCGGGTATAGCCGCTCTGGATGGCCTGAATGGACGCGGACGTCACCGGCGCCCACAGGGACTCGTCTGGCGCCAGCGACGCCACATTGCCCAAAGGACCGCCTACCACGGCGTCCCCTGTGGGGCCTGTATGGCTATGTAAATACAAATACACCTTTACCCGGTCTTTGGTTCCCGCGCCCGGTTTTCGCTTTAATTGGATCCTCCCGGCCACCGGGGTCTTCCCCGAAAGCTGCGTAATGACATCCTGGGAATCGAACACCCAATACCCCTTGTACTCCTTTCCAGTCACCCGGTCCTTCCCCTGCGCAGGGGAGGGGTCCTCTAAGAACTCCAGATCCAACGCGCTCATGGTAGCAGTAGAGGAAAACACCCTCTCCCGGTACCCCAGATGCGTTACAGCCGTACCAGCGGAGGCTGTGGCCGTTCCCAGGATCACGCCTCCCTCCTGAGCAATGGAAGGGGTAACTGCCACCGGCCGGGTTCCAGACTGAACCGCAATGGCGCATCCTTCTGCCTTCAGGGCAAATCCATTGCCGGATCCTACGCAATTGTGCATGCCGATCCGCCCCATATCCCAAGCCTCTATGGCGCCCAACCCGCAGCCGTAAAAACCACAGCCTAAAGCGGCGACGCTTCCGCCCCGCGCCAGGATACCACGGCAGCCATCGCCCCCCATCACAAAATCGCAGGTATGAAAGCTGACTGAAGCTCCCGGAGATACAACCTCTACCAGTTCCTCACAGGTTCCCTGGAACACAAAATTTTCAAAGGCTATGGTTCCAGTAAAGGCCGGCCCAAAGCGAATGGAGCCCACGAAGGTCACTCGCTGGCGGCCCACGATCCTTAGATCGCCGCAAAAGGGAATGCTGGCCCAAAGACGCTCAAAATACCGGCCCGAGGACGGCGCATCGCAATAGATAACGGCTCCCTGGTCGCAGATCATGGGCAGGGATTGGAGGGCGCACAGGATGCTGCAGAATGGCGTTTGTTCCGTTAAACCGTCGTTGCTGTCATTCCCAGCGCTGGAAACATACCGCACCTGCGGCTTTCCAGCAAACATCGCCCGTCCCATGATGCGGGGATTGGCCAGCTCCGCCCCCACCATCAACGCGGTGGTGCTGTAATCCCCGGTCTGGGGATCCCGGCTCTGGGTTCTTACCCAAAGCTGCTCCAGTTGGTCATTGAGGGTCTTGAGAGCGAGATCGGAAAAATCCGTGATCCGCTGATACCCCGCCGTGCTGGTAAAGGTAAATCCCTGGCCATATCCCAACACATTGTTGGGCAAGCCCTTTACATTTCGGTTGGGAATGATAAATCCGCTCATAGGACCTCCTCTCCTAATCCTCGTCTATTTCAATAGCAACCTGGGGCGCATGCAGTTCAAAGGACGAACCCTCCACATTGCTGAAGGTATAGCTAACGGTTCGCCCCAAAGCGCGGATGGGAATGCGCACCGGGGTAAGCTGGTCGCTGAGAGCGATCCGTTTTTCCCGTGCCCTGCCGCCAAAGTCCGCTGTAACAGACAGCTCTCCCTGTCCCCGCACATGGGCGTAGAGCACGGTACTGGTCTTATGGGTATATTTCGCTCCCAGATCATGAACAGGCGTTTTCCAATGGGCTGCTTTGCGCGGTCCGGTTTTTTTGGCGCCCATGCGGTAGATTTTTCCATCCTGGCTGCCATATAGAATTGTGCCGTCGGCCGCCAGAAAGCAGTTGGCGTTCACGCCCCTGTGGATGAGATAGGTCTGCTTGCCCACGTCGTATTCCAGTAGAGCATCGTTGACGCCATCCCCATCCTCACAAACCGCAAAGTAGATCTTCCTTCCTAGGGCGACAGCACAGCAATGATCAAGACATAGGTTGGGGTTTTCAAAAAAGATGCGGAGTTTCTCATCACCCAAGGGCCGGGTCCGCATGCCGTCGTAGTAGCAAATGCCATCGTTGCGGCTCATATAATAGACCCGATCCATGGCGGATACGATGGAAAAGCAGTTGACGGGGCCATAATCCCCTGCCACCTTGGACACGCCAAACTCAGAAGGATAGGTGCCATATACCCGGAAGATCTCTCGATCCTTGAAGATCACAATCTCATTAAATAAGCTTCGGATGGCCACCGTTTTTGCTGTGGTGGGGCTGTATACGTCCACGCTGCCGGAACCCGCCCCAAACCAGTCGTTGGCCTCATAGGCGTCGGAATACCAAACCCGCTGATGGTACGCTGGATTCCCAGTGCCCCAAATTCGCTCATAATGGAGACAAACGCTAGAAAATACCGTCTCAGGTCCAAAACTCTCGCAGTACCCGCCTCCATCCCAAACCCCTACCTCCTCACAGCCGTTTGCCAAAATGGTGTAATAGGTATCCCCTACGGAATAATTCACATAGTCAAACCGTCCCTGGGTTTGGTCGTAGATGATCTGGGTCTCCTCCCAGCTGCCGGTGGACTCATCCAGCCAGTAGGTCTTGGTATCGGTGGCGATATACAGCTCGGTGATGGGCTTTTCATCGGCGTCCAGGCAAACCCGCTGAATGATGCTCATCACCGGCCCCTTTTGTGGATCGTACACCACCTCGTCATTGGGAGCGGTCATAAGAATGCCTCCCGCAACCGTGATATTCTGGGCGTCATGGGTGGCATGGAGCGGGGTATCCAGCTGGGATAAGGACTGATCCACCCCGGAAAACCGGGAATAGTCCAGGATATATGCGTCCGCCATAGGATTCTCCTCCTATCGGTATCGATTGACAAAGGTGCAAGCGTCCCCCATGGGGGTAAGCTGAACCATTACCCGCTGGTAATTGGCATAAAACAAGTCCGCCCGGGCCTGGCGCTGCTTTCCCCCCGGAATCATGATGCGGAAGGCCGCGTAGTCCGCAAGAGCCGTATGAAACACGGGGGGTAGCACCGGCGTCACGTCTTCATCCAGCACCGGAGGCCGGTAGATATAGTCCAGCGTAACCACATCGCACTTCCGCCCAAGCCGTAGGCCGTCGGGTTCCCACGCAAACATTACCCCATAGCCCCGGCCATCCGTGATGGAATGGGGCGCATAGTAATCCTCCGGCAGACTATCAAGGGAAATCACACTTTCCTCCTGAGGCAGAATCTCCACCTTCTTTCGAGGCCGGTATCGGAACGCACACGCCTGCTGATACGCCTCGTTCAGCGCCGCATAGATACGATCGGCGTATTCCCCATAGGTAACGGTATCCTCATCCTCCCCGATATTGCGCAACACCAGGGTGGCAAGCTCACGGCCGTTCATGGCTCCCTCACACAACGCCGGCGTTGCTCAACAGATCAACCACCGGCTCGGGCAGCTCTACGGTAACCCCCCGCTTGATAATAAAATTGTATCCGTTGATAGCGCACTCCACAGTATCCCCTTCTCCAGGCGCCAGCGGAATACGCACTCGGACTTTAGGATAGCCCGCCAGCTTCTCCCCGCACCGGGCGGAAAGCGCGTCCATCTCAGCCTCGGTCAGTATCTTTTTCCCCAAAGATTTGGTGGTATTAACGTTCATATGGATTCCTCCTTAGGGGAAGACTCTCCGGCCAAAGGCCGGGGTTCTCCCAAATTGGGTCAGTCGGTTACAGCGTGTTCAATGCGTACCATCCATAGGGGCTGCAAAATCTTAGCGGCAAACCCATCCACCTTCCAGCCCACAGTAGAGATCTGATCCAGAGGATCAGCGGTACCGGCGCTGCCCTTGGGCTTAATGATGGTCCGAAGGTTGCCCCCCTCGATATCGATGACGCCATAGGCATTCTTGCCAAATACCAGGGTATTGCTGATGGTAGCGCCGCCTAGGCCGGCATCCCCGTCATAAATGACTCCGGGAGTCTCGATGGTAAGGCTGGTGTCCGCCAGGTTGATCCGTTTTTCCGAGGTATTGCAGTTGGTGATGGTGCTCACATGGTTCCCCACCGTGACGGTCCGGTTGATCAGCTTTGCCACCTCATCCGCCCGGATGCTGCAATCCACATTGCATACGCCGTTGGTCATGCTTTCAAATCGCATAGCAGGGGCGCTTTGAAGCAGAGGAGAAGGCTGCTTGATGATGGCATGGCTGGATTCCACAAACACCACGCCAAAAAGCTTCCCGATCTCCCCTTCAAAGATCTGTTCCCCACCGGCATATTTGGAAACATCCTGCCACATGGGATCGCTCTGCAGGTCATAGGTGGTCTCAGGCCCCACGATGGCCACATAATACCCCTTGCCGCCTCGGACGAACTGAGGAGCCCGGTTTTTCTTCAGGGTACGAACGGCTTTCCGGATCTCATCTACCGTCAGAACGCCCCCCATTTTGCCGTTTTCATCCACATATCCCAGCTCCAAACGCTGGGTCTTATCATCGGCAAACTGGACGTTGGTGCCGCCGGCCAGTACGTCCCGGACAATCTGGTCCACCGTCAGGCCGCCCTGATCCCCCATCAGTTCCACGCTGTCGTTGATCACCGGGTCTAGAGCGGTCAAATCCAAAAGGTCGGAAACCGCCACATACCCGCCATATTGATCGATAGCAGCAGGCACGTTGGTCATCTCCAAGGACTGGCCGTCGGGCACGGTTCCCTCGATCAGGGGGGTGGTCAGAGCAGGAAACGGAGTCCATTTCCGGAAGGTAATGGACTTTCCGGCATTCTTGGGCAGCACCACCTTCTGGCCAAAGGACTGATGCACCAGGTTGGGCTTGGCATTGATGAGCAATTTTTTATCATAATAGGTCTGCATGGTGCTGCTGATGGCAGCACTGGTGGTTAAGTTGGTTTGAAGCGCCACAGTCATTCCTCCTCAAAATTTCCTAGGAGGCTTCGGATCCGGCTAAAGCCGAACCCGCTCCCCCCGCTTCACCCGGGCGTCGATGCGCCCGATCTCCTCGTCGCTCATCCGGGAAACGTCCCGGACGTTCATGGCGGCGTTGGGGCTGGCCATGGTAAGAGGACGGCGGTTGCGCAGGCGGATGCGATCCATAACCTCCCGCTCCACCGCTTTTTTTAGGTTTCCCCGGGCCCGGATGGGGTAGAAGAACTCATAGACCCGCCGGGGATCATAGCCGTTTGCAATCATCAGAGCAAACATGGGGTTTCGCCGGATCTCCTGTTCCATGTCAAAGTAAGGATCCTCTCGCTGAATCTCCCCCTCTGCCTCCACCACGCTCATGAGAAACCGCTTCTGCTCCATGAGGTCCATCTCCCCGGCGTCGGGTTCCATTTCCTCGCCCGTAGGTGCCTCATTGCGATTCAATTCCAGATTCTCCGCTCCGCTGGCAGAAGGCTCTGCGGCCAGCCGCTCCCGTTCCCACTTTTTCCGTTCGGCGGCCAGCCGGAGTGCAAAGGCCCGGTCTACCTCCTTCTGGCTTTTATAGAACCCCTCTTGGGACTCCTCCAAAACCGGTTCCGTCCGTTGTTCCTGTGCGTCGTCCACAAACTCCATATCGACCGTTTCCATGGCAATTCCTCCTTCGATTGTTCCGCCTACCCTATATCATAGGGAGTTCCATTCCCGATGGCATTTCATCTTCCTGCTGGGAAAGACCCATTTCATACCCAGACGCCAACGCCTCCATTCGCGCCCGGTTCCGCTTCTCCATGAGGCTGGCCATAGCCTTTTCCTTGCCCACAAATGACATCATGGCAAGGCATTCCTCCCGCTCGATGACTCCTGCCGCCAGGAGTTGAAGCGCCAGCTCATTCTGATACACGCTGCGGTAAGGGGACTGCTTTTCCACCTCCACCGACACGTCAAACTCGATGTACCCCTCACCCTCACCATAATCCCGGGTGAGCATCTGGGAGGAAAGGGCCACCGTCTCATCGCTTCCCTCCCCCCGAATACGGAAATACCGCTCCTCATCGTAGCACTCCCCGATGACGTCGATGACCATCCGAACGAGCTGCTCAAAACCATCGTACATCTGCTCAATGATAAGACGGCTTCGCTTGTTTCCCGCCTCTTGAAGGGCCAGGATAGAGGTGGCCGCCGTAACCCCTTTTCCCGTCTCCCCTCGGGCAAACATGGTCTGGCCGCTCTCCTCCTTAATGGCGTCCAGCTTCCGGTCATAGTGGGTCACCACATAAGGATTTAGGGGAGCGGGCTGCATCCAGCGAAGGCTGTTCTCATCGATGCGGGAAGCCCGTACCACCTCCCGGTTCCAATCCAACAGGGCGTCCTCTTCCACCTCGGCACTGCGGCTGACAAGCATCCTGGCCTTCCCGCTCATAAGGGCGTTTTTGAGGATGATCTGATCCAATTGATCGGCGTATAATTGTAGGTTTTTCAGCACATCCACCACCGAAAGCCCCGCCGGCATCCCCTCCAAGGGATAGAGGGATTCCATTACAAATGGATACTTTCCGTGAGCATACATTCCCTCGGGCCGGCTCCGCTTGCTGTCATACAGAAGGGCGTGCCCGCAGAGCACCGCCATATGAACCCGAGAGACGCCCTCCCTGTCCCGCTCCTTATACCAATATTCCATCATCATCAGCTCGTCCCCATCTCCGCCGTAGGAGCTGTAGGTATCGGGCTGTACCATGGAAAGCGCAAAAGGATATCGGTCGGCCACAAACTCCTTGGTAAAGAACCCAAACTTGAAGCAGGCCCGGCCCTCCTGGAAGTTCTCACATTTGGGATCAAATAAAAAATGCTTTACATCCCAGCTTCGGATGTTTACATCCCCCAGGCCGCCATAGAGCTCGGTATCCCAGAACACCTCCTGGACCGACGTTCCTTTGATTAGCGCCTGGCGGGCCTTCTTGCGGAATACCGTCCGGTACCGCCGGCGCTTGAGGATGTACCGTACCACCTGGGATAGGGTCTCCGCCACAGCATCGTCCCCCTCCTCCTGGGCCAGCACCACCGGCTGGGGATAGCTGTCCATAATATCCGCCAGCATGCTCTCAATGGTAGAGAACAGCACCGGATTCACGGGCTGAGGTTCGTCGTCCCTCTGGCCCTGGCGCCGCCAGTGATTGGTGCGGTACAGTTCCTCGTTCTCCTCCCATTTCATACGAAGCTCGGCAGTTTGAGCATAGAAATCGTCAAAGAGCTCATAGGCCCGGCCAATCAGCCCCTGATCCTGCCGGGGCGCCTTTTCCCGCAATTCGTCGTTCATGGTGAACCTCCTTATTCCAGCGGATTAAACACCCGCCTTGTGATGGCCTTGGGCTTCTGGCCCACCGGCCGGGACATCAAAAAGTACCGTGCAGCGTCGTAAAGATGATCCTCTCCTTGGGTATCCACATCCTCCGGGCGATGCGCGTCGTATTTCAGCCCTGGCAAAGTGCGGATAAAGTTCCTGCAGGTAGAAAATACATAGAGCCCGCACCGGCCGGATGCGTCAAAGGCTAGCCGCTGGTGCATCTGCATCTTCCCAGCGATGCGGGCGTTGTCCCCCGGGGTAAAATAGACACCCTCCCGCTCCATTTGTTCCGCAATGGATTCCCCTCGGCTGCCATCCCAAATGCTGGGATCGGCAAATCCCGCTACATCCCGCTCTCCCGCCTCCTCCTCGATGCGGCGGATGCCCTTGGCAATCTCCGAAGCTGGCAGCCGCATTCCCACGTTGTTGCCGCTTCCTCCATACCATTCCCGATACAGATAGGCCGTTCCATCGCTGTCCACTCCAAACCATAGAACGGCAAAGGGCCGGGCATAGCCAAAGTCGAAGGCCCGGTATCGCCGAAAATAGGAGGGAATGGGGAAGGGCGTCACCACATGGGTAAAACGATGGGTGTCGTATGCCTCTGGGCGGTCTCGCCACTCGTCAAAAACCTGTCCCTCAAAGGCGTCCCATCGCCCCAACAGAAGGGCTTCCCGCAGTGCTTTGGGCTTCCCCTCCAATTCAAAGACATAGTCCTCCCCAATGTAGGGATTGTCGGTAACCAGCGATGGAATAAACTGCACTGTCCGCTTCCTGCCATAGCCCAAAGCCTCGCTGTAAACATACTCCTCGTGCAGCTCATAGGGCGGCCCCGGATCCACAAACCGCTCCTTGACCCAGCTATGGCCAATGCCGCCAGGGTTGCTGGCGCACCGCACCACCGGGCGGATACCCAGCCGCTTTTCCGCCCGGAGCCGGGTCTTCAAAAAGTCATAGATGGTCTTGGTAAAATGGGTCAGCTCGTCGATGAATAGGCCGTGGATCTCCACCCCGGCATAATTGAAGCGATCCCCCTCGTTGTTGCAGTGGCGAAACCGCATGGCAGAGCCGTTGATGAACTCCATGCTCATGGTGGTGCTGGAAAACCTCGCCAGCTCCCGTGGGATAAACCGCCGGGACTGTAACACCAGAGTATCCATCAGCTCCCGGTAGGTCCGGCGGAAAAGATACATCTGCACGCCGGGAGTGGATAGGCACCGGATACAGGCCTCCATGGCTAGGGCGGCGGTCTTTCCTCCGCCTGCGGCGCCTCCAAAGAGCACCTCATCCGCTGTGGAGCAGTGAAACAGCGCCTGTTTTTCCGTGGGATGATAGTGGAGCCGCACCGCGCTGGAGCCGGGCCTAGCCATCCGTGCATCCTCCCCCGCTCCATTCCATTTCCAAAGGTGCCTCTTCCTCCATTCCCCTTTCCTCCTGCGGACGCGGAATATCGCTTAGCACCTCAATCACCCGTTCTTCCCGCTCCATCAGCTCCAGCTTTCGCTCCATCAAAGCCCGGCGGTAGGTATCGGGAAACAGATCAAAATACCGTTCCAGCTTTTCCAGGGCTTTCATCCGATCCGCCAGCTTTATCCGAGGAATCCCCCTACTGGAGATGACGATCTCCTCCACAAGCTGGCCATCCACCTCCTGATCCTCCCGAAGCTCGGTATAGCTCACTCGTTTCCCTTCCTCTTCCCGGGTACCAAAACGCAGAAAGTCCTTGACGTCGCTGAAGGCGATCCGCTCGTACAAAAGCAGAACGTGGTCCGGCCCATGGCCAAGGACCGGCCGGCTGCCCACCTCCAGAGCCTCCCGCACCTCCGGGATACGCAGGAGTTTGCGGAAATAGCCCGGCCGGTACCCGCACCGTGTTCCGGCCTCCTCAAGGGTCAATCCTTTCTGCAACAACCGGCAAAGCTCCTTTTGCCGCTGGTTCATTCCTCCATCCCCTTTCTCCCATAGAGGAAGCCTAGCATGGGGATTGCTTCATACTGCCAACACTTTTGTGACATAGCGCTTTCACAAAAGCGTCAAATGGATCAGAAAACAGCCCCATTCCCTTCCGGCGCTTTACAAGGCGGAGGGGAATTGGCTATAATGATACAAATCCCTTTGCAAAGGAAGGAGGCGTCCTATGCCTCGAAAGATTGCCATCGTGCTTATCGCGCTGCTTATCGTAGCCATGGGCGCCTATGTAGTGGTTACCAGCCTCAGCCAAGAACCTCTTACCATCGTAGGCCGCTGGATTCACGATAACAACGGTGCCTCCTACACCTTCCAAAAGGACGGCACAGTGGAAATCGAGCTTCCCAAGCTCGCTCCCTATACCGCCAGCTATGTTTTGGATGAGGAAGCCGGTGTTCTGGAAATACAGCTGATCATCGATAGCCAAATTCAGCGCCAGGAAAGCGCCTATTCCCTTTCCAAGGATACCCTTACCCTAACCAATCCCGAGACGGGCAGCGTGGTCACCATGACCCGTCAGTCCGACGATGCGCAATAAACCATCATCCTTTAGGAGGAATCACCTATGAAACGCACAGCACTCGCCTTTGTCCTGGCACTTCTGCTCCTGTTTGCCGTGGGGTGCGGCGCAAAATACCCCTTTGCCGGCAAATGGCAGGAGGAGGGAACGGGTACCTATTATGAGTTCAACAACAGCGCCCAGTTGCTGGTGGGTGAAGCCAGCGGCAACGTAGCGGTAGGGGCCAGCTTTAGTTGGGAAAAGGACTCCGATCAAATCACCATCACCGTGAACCCTCCTGGAGGAACCGCCCAGTCCGCGGTGGTCACCTATACCCTCAGCGAGGATAAATCCACCCTGACCCTGACCGATGTTCAGGGCCAGAAGTCCGTTCTAAAAAAGGTACAGTAATCACAGCACAAAAAATGCCGTGGGTTTCCCACGGCATTTTTCTTTCCATTTAACCTTCACAATACGGGGGATGCCTCCCAGCGCTTACCCCTATGCCCGTTCAAAAAAGACGGCGACACCCTTGGTTCCGGTATAAGCGCCAATGACACAGCCAATCTGAGTGGTGATGCTTTCCACCACCCGCACCTGGCTTTTCACCATGTCAGCCAGCTGCTCAGCGCGGCTTCGATCCAGACAATAGGCAAAGCCAAGGATGGTGTTTCCAAAATCCTTGCCTTTCTCCACCGCCTGCTCGCACAGCCATTTCATCCCCTTTTTAAAGCCCAAGGATTTGTGACGGATATAGATCTTGCCCTCTTCATCAAAGGTGATGACGGGCTTGATGTTCATAATGCTGACGGCCTTTGCCGCAAGGGCGCTGATCCGTCCTCCCATCACCAGATAATCCAGATCATCTAACAGCACCAGGGTCTCCATCTTGGACACCCTACGCAACCCCTGGGCATAAACGGTATCGTGGTCCAATCCAGCCCGGCCCGCCCGTGCCGCCAACACCGCTGAGATACCGATGCTGATACCGCAGGCCTTGCTATCGATGACGTCCACCCGGCCCACATCCTTTAGCTGATCCCGGGCAATGCAGGCGTTTTGATAGGTCGAACTGATCCCACTGCTGACGCAAAAACAAAGGACGGTATTGCCCTTTTGCAGCTCAGGCAAAAAAGCGTCATAAAACCGCTGGGGAGATGGAGCCGCCGTCTTGGGCACGATGTGTTCCGCTTCAATGCGCCGGCTCATCTCCAAGAAGGAAACGCCCGCGCCGTCATCAAAGCTCTCCTCCCCCAGGGTTACCGTCAGGGGGATGATGCCCACGCCCTCTTTTTCAGCGATGGGAGCATCCAGGTCCGATGTGCTGTCCGCAAACACTTTTACCATAGGTCCGTATCCTCACAGTTTGTTATGAAAATAATAATAGTATTGTACCCGTTCTTTTCGTATTTTACAATGCAATCCCCAAAAGAAACAGATCTCTTTCATAAAAAAGGGGCCTTTCCAAAGGCCCCTTTCCCTTCCACTTTGATTTTGTCATTTCTCTCCCATATTGCCGATCATCCTAGGCGCGCATTTCATCAGCGCAATGATCAGCCCAATCGAGATGGCGGCGTTGACCACAAGCAAAGCAGCCCACACAGCGGTCATTCCCAGGTCCAGCTTCATAACCAGCGATACAATTCCCACATTGGGCGCCACATAGAGAAACGCCAGCAGGATCTCCAGGATGGCGTTGCGGCTTCGCTTGATGGCCGCCGCCTCGGAGGTCCAGTTGAGGCTGGGCTTTTGCATATCCAGGAACACGGCGCCCGCCACTACTGGAGTGCACGCCACAAGGGCCGCAAGCGTAGCCAGCAAAAGCTGCAGGATGGAGAGAAACGGCGTCATAAAGTACAGGGCCACTGCCAGAGGCAGAATGGCAATGACGCTGATCTCCAGCCCAAAGATCAACTTCGCGAGGGCGATTCGCTTGGGCTCAACGGGAAGGGTCTTCAGCAGCCAAACAGCCTTTCCCTCCCGGGTAAAGACGGTGGCCGCGCCGCTGTTCACAGTGCCCAAGAAATACATAAGAGCAGCAACCCCCAGCATGATATAGCCTGTCACCTCCGGGGGAATCCCCATCATGGAGACCATGCTATTCAAGTCCCCCATGTCACCCCGGGGGATGAAAAAGATACAGAACACCATAATGGGCCCTACCAACGCCATGATCAAAGAGTTCATGGCATAAACCGGGGACCGTAGCACCGTTTTCCACTCCCGCGCCAGCAAAGCGCGGAAGGCGGACTGGGGCTTGCTGGATTTATCCAGATTTACCCGCTTCTCGGATTTCGCGGCCTCCCCCTGGTTGGTACTGGTGCGGATGAAGGAGCTGCCCGCCACAAAGGTGCTGAGGATGAGCGCGCCCACGCTGACCCCCGTAAAGAGCAGGAAGGCGTTCATGCCAGAGCTTCCGGTATATACCAAGGACTTCGCTGCCCAGAGCGCCGGGGGGAAGGCCCGGGTGATAGTATCCATAAGCCCTCCGGTCAGCATCGCCGCCAAGGCGTTTTCGTCCATGGTGGTCATCCCAGCGGATAGGTACTGTACCCCCAGAAAATAGAGGATAAAGAACACTACGCCCAATCCCATGACAATCTTATCCTTGTGCTTGACGAAGATGGTCATCCCCATAATGAGAGAGGAAATAATGGCTGCCAGCGCTAAAGGGATAGCTGCGGACAGCAACATCACCACCACGCTCTTGAGCCAGAACAGCATATCCACCCTGGCGTATTGGGAATAGATAATCAGCGCCGGCAGGATGATAGCCACGTTCAAGACGGCCTCGCTGGCCATAATGGGGGCAAATTTCCCCGCGAAGGCAGTCCTCTGGGGAATGGGCAGGGAAAACAGAAAATCGGTATCCCGGTTGTAGTACAGGCCGATGCACTGCATGATGCCAAATACAAAGGTCAGCACCATAGCCAGCAGCACCACGGCGGTCAGTAGCGTATCGCTGAGTCCCGCCAGATAGGCGGGTTCAAATACCAAGTTCAAAAGGAACAGGTATAAAAAGCCCAAGGAGCCCACCAGTAGCGCCGCCACCAGCAGATATCCCAGGGATTTTAAAATCCCCTTTGGGCCGCTTTTAAACCCCTCCTTCAGGGTCTGAAGACCGAGCTGGAGCTTCAGCTCCACAAAAAATAGGGTAAAGAATTTTCTCATGGTTTACGCCTCATAAGTGTCTTCTTTGTCGGTCAGCTCCAGGAACAGGCTCTCTAGGGATTCGTCACGGCCGTTCTTCAGTTCCTCCAGCGTGCCCACGGCAACGATTTTACCCTGGCTGATGATAGCAATGCGGTCGCACAAGCGCTCGGCCACCTCCAACACATGGGTGGAGAAAAACACCGTGTTGCCCATCTCGCAATGGGCCCGCATCTCCTGCTTTAAAAGATGGGAGCTTTTGGGATCCAGGCCCACCATGGGCTCATCCATAATCCACAGCATGGGATTGTGGATGAGTGCGCCGGTGAGAGTCAGCTTCTGCTTCATGCCATGGGAAAAAGTCTTGATCTGGCTGCCCACCGCCTTCTCGATCTCAAACATATTCAAGTATTTCTCCATCCGCGCTTTGCGGTCGGCGGCAGAAACCCCATAGATGTCCGCGATGAAGTTCAGGTATTCGATCCCCGTCAGCCGGTCGTAAACCTCGCTGCTGTCGGGAGCATAACCTATCTTCTGTTTGGCCGCAACGGGATCTGTTTGGATGTCTACCCCGTCGATGAGTACCCGGCCCTCCGTCGGAGGCAATATGCCGGTGAGCATCTTGATGGTGGTGGTCTTGCCGGCGCCGTTGGGGCCGATAAACCCAAAAACCTCGCCCTTTTTCACATGCAGGTTGATGTGGTCCACCGCCAACACATCGCTTTTGGAGTAGCTCTTGGTCACGTTCTCCAGTCGAATCATCGTCATTACCTCCTAAAAAGGGTTGTTACCTTTTTCACAATTATTGTACCCTACCGCCCTCCCCTTGCCAATCCCCCGTTTTGCCCCCCGGAATCAAAAAACACCCGTTTTCCCGGATTTCTTCATACAGGGATATCCCAGACGAAGCCGGGCAAACTGGGCCGCGGCCGGGCTTAGTCTCCGTCCCTCGCCATGAGGCCCCCGTTGCCTTAGATAGGCTGGCGTGGTATAGTGAGGAGGTTGTTTTGGAAGCCATTTTGGGCCAACGCAATGCTCTGTTTCCGTGAAATCCAGTCCGCCCCCATGAACATGACCTATGGGCGTCTTAGTCCGTGGGTTTTTATTTTGCCTGGAGTGATCCCCATGTCTGTAACCGTCATCGTTCTGCTGTTTCTACTGGGCCTTGTTCTGATCGTCAAAGGCGGCGATTTCTTTGTGGACGCCGCTGCCTGGATGGCCGAGGTATCCGGCATTCCAAAGGTGATCATCGGAGCAACAGTGGTAAGCCTTGCCACCACTCTTCCCGAGCTTCTGGTCTCCCTGCTTGCCGCCACCCAGGGAAAAGCGGATATGGCGGTGGGCAACGCGGTGGGTTCCGTCACCGCAAACCTAGGTCTTATCCTCAGTCTGTGCGCCCTGTTCCTGCCTTTTGCATTCCGTCGAAAGGAATACGCTGCCAAAGCCCTTCTGATGATCGCGGCTGTAGGGGTGCTTTATGCTTGCTCTCTTGAAGGCTTCCTCTCCACGCTGGGAGTTCTTCTGCTGTTCCTCATCTGTGCGCTGTTTTTCTACGAGAACATCCGATCCGCCAAGCGGCAGATCCTTCCCGCCCATAACCGCCCATCTCCCACCAAAAACCAGGTCACCGCAAACCTCTTCAAATTCGCTTTTGGCACCCTGGGTATCATCATCGGCGCCCGGCTTCTGGTAGACCAGGGAAGCGCCCTAGCCGCTCTCTTGGGAGTGCCAGAGGGGATCATCAGCGTCACCGTCATTGCCATAGGCACCTCCCTGCCGGAGCTGGTCACCACCGTAGCCTCCATTCTCAAAAAGCAGGGTTCCCTGTCGGTGGGCAACATTCTGGGCGCCAATATCATTGACACCACCCTCATCGTGCCTCTTTGCGGCATGATCGCCCGCAACCCGCTTGCCATCTCTCCCCAATCCCTCACCCTGGACCTTCCCATCTGCCTTGCCATGTGCCTTGTTTTTACGGCGCCCATGCTGTGCAAGGGAAAGCTCATGCGCTGGCAGGGCGTTGCCGCCCTGACCCTTTATGGGGTATACCTAGGGCTATTGGTATTTTAGCCAAACAAAAAGGGCCGGATGGTTGCATCCGGCCCTTTTTTGCTACTGGATCTCGATGACGCTGACGGGACAGCTGTTGGCAGCGCTCTGGGCGCTTTCCTCCGCCCCGGCGGGGATGGGATCCACAAAGCTTTCGGCCTTGCCCTCCTCGTTAAAGACAAAGACCTGGGGACACATGCTGACGCAGAGCCCACAGCTGATGCATCCGGTTTGATCAACATACGCGTTCATAAGGCATACCTCCTACTGTATTCCTTTCTATGATTCACATTTTTACCGGTCCTATTCAGTTTTAACCCCGGCTGTTTGGATGGGATTTCATATAGTGCTCGGCCCACATCTGCAGCTCGCCCAGGGTAGAGATCTCCATGCCCGTATCGATAACGGCATTCTGAACCGGAGCAGGGAGCTTTAAGAAGTATTCCCGCACGTCGTTGTTGTACATATAATCCTCTCGTGACATTTCACTCACCTCTGCATTAGGATGCCACCCAAGCTCTTTTCCATACAAAAAGCCCGTTCCGCAGAACGGGCTTTCCCTAACGCGATTCACAGGCTGGAATCCAACCCCTTTCCCAAGGGCTCCATGGCAATCACCCTTTGACACAGGGCCTGGGCAACATCGGCCTCATGGGTCACAAGCACTCCGGTTTTTCCCCTGAGGTGCTCTTTCAGGCGGGACAGCACCACAGCCCGGTTTTTTTCATCCAATCCATAGACCGGCTCGTCGTATAGCATCACATCCCCATCATGGGCAATGGCCCGGGCAATGGCCACTCGGCGAGCCATGCCAAAGCTCAGCTCCTTTACCGGTCGAAGGCCCGCGTCCCCCTGGATCCCGAGGCTGTCTAAAATCTCCCTAGCTCGCGCCAAATCGGGATGGGGCATGGCCGCCAATAGATTGGCCTCCGCTCCCTTATGGAGGATCAGGCGGTTCTCAGCAAAAAGATAGGTAATCCGTTTCCCCTCCATGCCAAGCACCTCTCCTCCATCCGGCGTAAGGATGCCGCTTAAAAGATTCAGCACCGTGGTTTTCCCGCAACCGGACGGGCCCATGAGGGCCACCATCTCGCCATCCCGCACCGCAAGGTCAAAACCGTGCAGCACCTTATTTCCACCAAAGGACTTCTCAATCCCCTGCAACGCAATTCCCATCATCCCACCAACCTCCGCAATCCTCGCTCGATGAACACGCTGAGGATGATCAGTGCCGCAGTGACGGCAAAGAGATCGGTGGTCTCCAGATATACCTTGGCGTCGGACAACAGCCCCCCGATGGCATACCGTGGGCTACCGATAACCTCGGCCGCCACCGCAGCCTTAAAGGCTAGACCCATGGAGGAGGCGGTCGACGCCATCAGATAGGGTCGGACGGAGGGAACCCAGATATACCGCAAGGTGTCATAGGGGCGAAACTCATAAAGCCGAGCCATATGCAGCATCCCCTCGTCGGTACTGGCAATGCCCTCCCGCACCCCTTCGTAAACAATGGGCAAGGTCATGATAGCGGCAGTCAAAACCGGCACCTGGCCGGTTTTCAGCCATAGCAGAGCCAGTATGATAAAGGACGCAAAAGGCGTGCTTCTGGCCACCGCGATAAAGGGGGAAAAAACCGCCCGCAGCCAGGAGGATGCAGCGCAGGCCACCGCCAGCAAACCCCCGGTAAATGCTCCAATTAAAAAGCCCGCCATCACCCGCACAAAGGTGGATCCGATGGCTAGGTAAAATTCTCCCTCCCCTAAAAGCTCCGCCAACCGCCGAAAGGTGGCAAAGGGAGAGGGCAGCAGAACCTCGTGGCCCACCAAAAGGGATAAGAGCTGCCAGGCGGCGATCCATATCGCCGCCACAACAGCCCATTTTCCTATGCTCCTTAGAATATTATGTTTCTTACTGGGCGCCATAGTAGAAGTCGGCCTGGGGCATCTCGCCGCCCACGGACTTGGGGTTGGCTTCGTACAAAGCGGTCAAGAAAGTCTCCATGGCGGATTTCATCTCATCGCCCGCCAAATAGGTGATGTTGCACCGGGGCAGCGCGCTCTTAACCACCGCTTCCGCCATAATATCGGCCTCGCCGATGATCCTGGCGGTCTCCTCCACCTCTTCATTGGCAAAGGTGGTGGAAGCCTGGTACTCCTTTAAAAAGGCCTGGATCTGGGCGTCATCCACATCAGCCTTGGCCACGATGCATCCCATGACCAGGGGAACATCTCCGTTGGCCTCCTTCCAGGCCTGGGTCATATCCACAGCGATTTTCATCTCAGGGGTTTTGCCGGTGATGGAGGTCACAAAGGGCTCGGGCACCATGATGACCTCAGCCGTACCGGCGGCGGCCAGGGCGGCCACCTCAGCATGTTCGCTGCGATACTCCACCGTCACGTCGGCACCGGGGGTCAGGCCGTTCTTCTGCAGCAGATCATTCAGAATGTACTCCGGCGTGGAACCCTGGCCGGATGTATAGATGGTCTTGCCGCGGAGATCGGCTATGGATTTCACGCTGTCGTCGCTGCTGAGAATATATAGCACGCCCAGGGTATTGATGGCCAGCACCCTGGTGTTCCCCTCGGTCTTTTTGTAAAGCACCGCCGCCAGATTGGTGGGAACCGCCGCAATATTCACCTGGCCAGAGATGAACTTGGCGGCCATGTCGTCAGGGGATGCAATCACCTCGACGCTTCCGTACTGGTCCTCATTTTCAATGATCTTCACAGCGCCCAGCGCGGTAGGGCCCTTCAGCACCCCAATCTTCAGGTCCTTCATGGAAGTGGGCTCCGCGGAAGGCTGGGGATTGTTACCGCCGCCGCAGCCCGCCAGCGCGCCGATTAACAGCAATGCTGCCAATAGCATGGTGATCGCTCTACTCTGTCTCCGTTTCATCAAAATTCCCTCCCTAAAATTATCATATCATGATTTATTTATTAATCTGTTGGGGCGAATTCTCGCCCCTATAACAGATAAATCCGTTTTCCCTCCCGGCGTATGGCCCCCTCCGCTATGAGAGCATCCATCGCCCGGTAGACAGTGGCCCGGGAAACCGACAGCTTTGCCGCCAACTGCGCCATGTTATCCTCCAAGCGCACCGTACCCTCCTGATCCACGTTGTGATATAGATAGGAGAGCAGCTTGCTCTTGGCGTCGGTGCCAAAGAGCGCATCCACCCGGCCGCTCAAAAACCGGATACGGGAGCAAAGATAGCTCATATAGTTCTGTACCAGAACAAAATCCATAGAGAGCAGTTCCAGCACGGATTCCCGAGAAAGGAACAGCGCGGTGCATCCCTGGGGGCCAGCATAAATATCGGTTTCAAAGCGGGAAGCGTTTCCAAATACCGTAACCGCCCCAAACAGTCCGCCGGGCTCCAATACGCTCATGGGCATCCGTCTGCCCTCTACCGATGTCTTGCTGGTCAGCGCGCGGCCCTCCGCTACCATACCCAGTCCTTGATAAAACCGATCCTTCTGGTAGATAGCCTCCTCCGGCAAAAAGGATGCGGTACGAAGGACGGCAAGGGCTCGGTCCACCGTTTTAGGCGCTACGCCGCGCCATAGCGGACAGGCTTCCAATAACCGTCGGTATTCCTCCATTACGCCCTCCTTTTTGTCTCATATGATACACTTATAGTATATCCTTTTTTTGAGATTTGTAAATAGATATTTTTTTCACAAATATATTTGACATCGTATCCAATACCAGTTAGTATAGGTACAAAACCCTTGGGGTTATCAAAAATGGCATGGTTCCATGGATAGGATAGGAGTGGCGAAATGGATCTATTGACCCTAATACTCACAGCCTGCGGGTTGGCCATGGACGCTTTTGCGGTGGCGGTCAGCAGCGGCATTACAGCCCGAGATCCTTTGGGGCCAAAAGCGCTGCGGATGGGTTTTTTCTTTGGATTTTTTCAGGCGCTCATGCCCCTCATCGGTTATTTTGCCGGGATGTCCATCATGGCTTATATCCAGCACGTAGATCACTTTGTCGCCTTCGGCCTCCTCGCCTTTGTGGGCGGAAAGATGTTGCTGGACGGTATCCGGGGAGAGGAGGACTGCGAAGCGAAGGGGGACTCGTTCCGCATCCAAACCCTTTTAATCCTCTCCATCGCCACCAGTATCGACGCCCTGGCGGTGGGCATCAGCTTTGCTGCGGTATCCGCCAACATCTGGCTTAGCGCCGGTCTCATTGGCGTAATTACCTTTTCGCTCAGCTATTTGGGAGTATTCTTCGGCAAGCGGCTGGGCTGTGCCTTTCAAAAGAAGGCAGTGGTTACAGGAGGCGTCGTTTTGATCCTCATCGGAGCCAAAATCCTGTTGGAGCATCTGGGCATTCTCGGCTGATTTCCCATTTACTACGGTTATCTTATTTTTATATATTTAGGAAGTGATCCATATGAACAACACCAAACGCCTGGCCTATGGAGGACTCCTAGCCGCCCTGATCATGGTGGCCACAGCCTATCTAAAGTTCCCCACCACCCTAGGGTACATCCACATTGGAGACGGGATTATCTATCTATCCGCCGCCATTCTGGGGCCCTTTGCGGGCTTGGTGGCCGCCGTGGGTAGCTGCCTGGCAGACCTTTTGGCAGGCTATGTTACCTATGCCCCCGTCACCTTTATCATCAAAGGCATCATGGGGCTTGTGGCAGGCCATCTGCTCAAAAAAAAGACCCGGTCCGTAGCCTATTCCGCCCTGTTGCTCCTGCTGTTGCAGGCCTTTATGGTGCTGGGGTATTTCCTCTTCGAGGCCATTCTCTACGGCATGCCCGCCGCTCTTCCCTCCGCAGGATTTAACTGCATCCAGGGGATCGCTGGCGTGGCCATCGGATTGGCCGCCATTCTATTCACCCAAAAGCTGATGCCGAAAAAATGACCTCTGACCAAAAAGCCGCCCGATTCTGGGCGGCTTTTTTCATCTCGCCAGCCGCCTTTCCATATCCCTTCCGGTTCTCTGTAATCGTGTCCGATAAAAGGGAACCCCTTTCCCCTCTCTTTTTCCGCTCAATAGAATAGCACGGGATTGAGGGTTCCCTCATTTTAGCCTTGTCTAAATAAGGCGAGCCCTGTAAAATATGGGTGGAATTCAGAAATTGATCAACGAGATGTCAAACCGTCCAACCTGGGTTTGGACGGCGTGTGTTGTTGCGTTCTGTTCGCCGGCATGCTCTGCCGGCGGCAGGGCAGCAGCGCAATACAAGGTTTTCCGCAGCCACAGGATGGAATTGGCCCGCGGACAGCTGAAAAACCCTAGGGGGGCGTTCCATGGAAACCTTTATCCTATCCATCGATCAGGGCACCACCAGTACCAGAGCCATTCTATTCGATGCCGCAGGGGCCCCTCGCGCCTCCTATGGAGTGGAGCTGCGGCAATACTATCCCCAGCCAGGTTTTGTGGAGCACGATCCCACGGAAATCATCGGCAGCGTATACCAGTGCATACATGGCGTTCTGGAAAAAGCCGACGTCTCTCCCCAGCAGATTCAAGCCATCGGCATCACAAACCAGAGGGAGACAGTAATCGCCTTTGATCCCCAAACCGGAAAACCCCTATTAAACGCCATCGTGTGGCAGTGCCGCCGCAGCGCCGATATCTGCGCCGAGCTACGCCAGGACGGCATGGCCTCCACCATCAAACACAAGACGGGGTTGGTCATCGATCCCTATTTTACCGCCACAAAAATTCAATGGATCTTTGAAAACGTTCCGGGAGCTTACAAGCGGGCCATGGACGGCCGGCTTTGCTTTGCCACCGTGGACGCCTGGATCCTCTACCACCTCACCGGAAGACGGGTATTCGCCACCGATGTAACCAATGCCAGCCGTACCATGCTCTTTAACATCAACACCCTGGACTATGACGACGAGCTGTTAACCGCCTTTGCAGTACCCCGGTACGCCCTGCCCCAGGTGCTGCCCTCCTGCGGTGTCATGGGTTATACCGACCCAAGCATCCTGGGAGTTGAGATTCCCATCGCCGCCATGGCCGGAGACCAGCAGGCCGCCTTGTTTGGCCATGGCTGTCTTCGCCGGGGCGATGCCAAAAACACCTATGGCACCGGTTGTTTTCTCCTGATGAACATCGGAGAGAAACCTGTGATGACCCGAGATCTCATCACCACCCTAACCGCCACCTCCGACGGCAGCACCCAATACGCCCTGGAAGGCAGCGTCTTTGTGGCGGGCGCCGCCGTAAAATGGCTCCGGGATCAGCTGGGCATCATCAAGAGCGCCGCACAAACCGAGGCCATGGCTCTTTCCGTCCGAGACAGCGGCGGCGTATATGTGGTTCCTGCCTTCACCGGGTTGGGCGCCCCCTACTGGAACATGGATAGCCGAGGGCTCATCATCGGCCTCACCCGAGGAACCCGGCGGGAGCATATCGTCCGAGCCACCCTGGAATCCATCGCATACAGCACCATGGACGTGCTGAACCTCATGGCCATGGCCGCCCAGAACCCCATCTTCGCGCTCAAGGTGGATGGAGGGGCCTGCGCCAACGATTTTCTCATGCAGTTCCAGGCCGATCTCATGGGAGCGCGGGTTCTCCGGCCCCAATACCAGGAGGCCACCGCCCTGGGCGCTGCCTATCTCGCCGGCATTGCCGTGGGATTCTACGGGGAAAACGATCCCATCAACCTATGGGAACTGGAGCAGGAGTTCTCTCCCACCATGGCAAAGGACGTCCGGACGGAGCTGCTGCATAAGTGGCATGACGCCGTGGGACGCACCCTGGACTGGGCCAAGCAGTAAACGGATCAAAAAGGGCCGGCTTTCGCCGGCCCTTTTTCTCTTTCTTTATCGTGGCGCCACAAACCTAAGAATCCGCTTCTCCTAAACGATGGGATTTAGCGTCAATACCCAGCTGGGCCACTCCCAGAAGTCAACCTCCCGCGCCCCGGTATGCCAATGGACTTCAGGGGCAACCCGGAGATTCGGGTAAAGGCCCCTTTTCCCTTCATCCTACCATGGCAAATCCCGCTTCCCGCTGGTCCCGGCCACAAATCCTCAAGGTTTCTCTTCCATCATCAGCCGCATGGTGCTCAGTACCGGAGCGAAACCCTCCCGCTCGTAAAGGGATCTTGCCCTTTGGTTTCCTGACAACACGTCCAACTCCAAAAAGCGCAGGCCGTTTTGCCGGGTCCAGGCCTTTGCAGCGTCAATAAGGGCGGTGCCAATGCCCTTATTCCGGGCGTCAGGCCGGACCATGAGATCCATGAGCGCGGCAAACCGATAGCGAACCATACAGGGGATAGGGGGCGTCAGCTGGGTTTGCAGCACCACAAACCCCAAGATCGTCCCCTCTTCATCGGCCACCAGCACATCGTCCTCATCGCTGTCCAAAACCGCGTCCAGATATTCCACATCCTGATCCGCCGCCTGGATGTACGTCGGGGCGATGGCCGCCATCTCGAAAAATAACTCCCGATAGAGCGCCTGTACCGCGGGGTAATCCTCCCGCATCATCGGACGGATCTCCATCCTATTCCTCCTCCGTAAGAGCGGCTCGCACCAATCCAGGCAGCTGGCCCAGCAACTCCTTTAAGGGCAGATCCTGTACTCCGGCTACGGTAATCCCACACCGCTGCAGGGGCAGCAGAACCTTTTCTCCCGGGGCCAGGGCCACCGCCTGGGCCATCCGCGGGGTGATCTCCCCCATCATGGCATCAGCTGTCAAAATCCCAATGGGCCCCACGATGACCTTTGCTTGCCGGCACATATGGCAGACAGCGTTCTCCCCGCTAGCGCCATCCTTCGCCCCGCCCCGCAGCATATTGGCGGTGGCCACCGCGTTGGTGCCAAGGGCGATGATTTCCCCCTCCAGCTCCCCTCGATTCAAAGCTTCAATCACCGCGCGGCCTAGGCCGCCGCCTTTCCCGTCAATCACCGCGATCAATGGTTGTTTCGCCATTTTTCTTCCTCCTTGCTCATCGATTTTATTTCATCACAGAATCCGCCGAAATGCAAACGTTGCCATAGCAACGATTCAATATCTGGAACCGGCTTGCAATAATTTACATAGGGTGTATAGTGTACTTATCAAAAATTTATCGAGTAGCTCGAGCAAAATATTTTGACACGCGGGCAAGAGGCTCCCCCTGGGCGGGGGTCCTGTGTCCGCGCCTGCCAAAGTGGAAAGGTGTTGCTAGTCTTGTCCCTTTTTGCCGCCAAAAAAGAGCCGCAAGCCCATCACTTTGAAACCAAGGAAAACCCCACCTTAAAGGAGATCCGCAGCGATATTTTCCGGATGGCATGGCCCTCGGCCATGGAGATGATCCTGGTCTCCCTCTGTGGCATCGTCGATATGATGATGGTGGGCCAGCTGGGCTCCTACGCCATCACAGCCGTAGGGCTGACCAACCAGCCCAAGTTTCTGATGCTGGCCGTGTTTCAGGCGTTTAATGTCGGCTGTACCGCCTTGGTAGCGCGGAGCCGAGGAGAGGGCAGGCAGGACACCGCCAATACAGCGACGTCCAGCAACCTGATCCTCTCCATTGTAATCTCCATCGCGCTATGCACCGTGGGCTTTTTCTTTGCCTCCGATATGGTGCGTTTTATGGGGGGAGACGAAACCACCACCCTGTACGGCACCCAGTATTTTGAATTCCTGTTAATCGGCCTGCCTTTCAACATCGCCGGTATGGCCATCACCGCTGCCCTTCGGGGGGTAGGAAACACCAAGGCCTCCCTTTATATGAACTTCACGGCCAACATCATCAACGTGTTTTTCAACTACTGCCTCATCTACGGCAATTTCGGTTTCCCCCGCCTGGAGGTAGCGGGCGCCGCCATCGCCACCTCTCTTGGGTTCGTGGTGGCCTTTTTCCTCGGACTTTTTATTCTGCTCCGCAAGCACCAATACGTCTATCTGTCCCGCAAGAACAAGCTTCTGGATTGGACGGTAATCAAACGGATGACCCGGGTGGGCAGTCCCGCCATGGCGGAGCAGCTCGGCATGCGGATCGGTCAAACCATCTTCACCCGGGTGGTATCGGGGTTGGGCACCGCCGCCTTTGCCGCCCATATGGTGACCATCAACATCGAAAGCCTGTCCTTTACCACAGGCCAGGCCTTTGGTGTAGCCTCCACAACCTTTGTAGGTCAAAACCTAGGCCGCGAGCGACCTGATTTGGCGGAGGAGTACGCGCGCCAGACCAACCGAGTGGGGCTGGTGGTGGCCGTCCTCATCGGCCTTTTGATGTTCACCTTTGCCCGGCCCATCGTTTTGATGTACAACAATGAACCCGACGTGGTGGCCATGGCGGTAGGAGTACTCACCTTCGTATCCATCACCCAGCCCGTTCAATGCTCCTATTTCATCCAAGCTGCCTCCCTGCGGGGAGCGGGCGATACCCGGTTTACCGCCATGGTATTGATGCTGTGCGTCATGATCCTGCGCCCCTTGTTTGGCATCCTTCTGGTCAATGTATTCGGCTGGGGACTCATCGGCGCCTGGATCGCCATCACCGCGGAACAATTCGTTCGGTGTATCCTTGTCACCTACCGGTTCCGAACCGGCAAATGGAAAGAAATGCGGGTCTAAAAAAAGCGCCTCCAACGGAGGCGCTTTTTCTTTATCCTTCTTCAATGGTTACACAATACAAAAAGTTCTCCCTAGTTTGCTGCCGTTGGAGCTTTTATCAAAAACAACTGCAAAGAGCGTAAAAAGACTTAATAAAAACCCCTGACTAAATATGGACGTGCGCCGCTATTTCTCCAAACAATACGCAAACGGCTGCAGTTCTTTAGCACAAACTTTTTTTGTTTTTCCATTGACTACGATAATTACTTCACACATGGGTGCGTAATCGCACAGCAGCTGGCGGCAATTCCCGCAGGGCGGAATAATCTCTTCGCCTCTTTTTCCTCGGACCGCTACGATTGTCTCAAAAGCTCTTTCCCCATTTGTTATGGCAGTACCTATTGCGATCTGCTCGGCACATGCTCCATGCAAAGAATAAACATTTACTCCAACATATATTTTCCCGCTTTTGCATCGAACAGCAGCTCCAACCGTGTGATTGTAATTTTCATCATCATAATTCATTTGAATTGTATTTTGAGCAAGCGAGATCAACGCATAATCGCTGTCGTTAAGGTCATACATACTGCTTCCTCCACAACCACCGGTTTTCTTGAACAGATGCGCCTCTGTCTCAGAAGCATTCGCCCCTGCAAGTGCTTTTTTACATCGATTGGTCCCATTCCCGCTTTTACAGCTCCCAATCCACCGCCACCCGGCTCTCACGGATCTCATTGCAAAACTCCGATACCTTCACATGAGCCGGATGAACCTTATACGCATGGAGCGCCTCCATGGAGGAAAACACCGAAACAAGACAAGCGTCATAATTTCCCCCATCACCGGTGCAATCGATGCCCACCTCCATCTCCACAATTCCCTGGATCAGAGGACGAAGCGCCATGAGCCGATCCCGCAGCAGGACGGCGTTTTCCTCCTTGTTCCGTCCCTGGGCATGGTCCAGCAGCTTCCAACACACCACATGCTTGATCATTGCGCTTCCCCCACAAGGCCCAGGACATCGGCGTATTTTTTCATCCCCTCGATGGTATGGGCCATCAGCTCCTCTAGCGGCATGCCCAGTCGGTCAGCACCATCCTGAATCACATCCCGGTTGATGGCAGCGGCAAAGGCCTTGTCCTTCCACTTCTTTTTGACGGACTTTACCGTGAGATCCATAATGCTTCGGCTGGGCCGCACCAACACGCAGGCGTTGACTAAGCCGGTCATCTCATCGGCGGCATATACGGCCTTTTCCATATCGCTCAGGGGCTCCACATCGGTACATAGGCCATAGGCATGGCTCTGCACCGCCCGAATGATATCCTCCGGCACTCCCTTTTCCTCCAGCAGTTCCCTAGCCTTTACGGCATGCTCTTGGGGATAGCGCTCATAATCAATATCGTGAAGGATGCCCACTACGCCCCAGCGTTCCTCATCCCCCTGAAGAACCCTGGCCAGTTCCTCCATAGCGGCCTGTACCGCCACACAGTGCTTGATAAGGCTCTCCTTCTCAACGTATTCCTTCAACAGCCCGTAGGCTTCTTCCCTCGTCATCTCCACGGTTAACCCCCTCTTTCTTTGGTTTCATTCATTATAGCGGGATGAAGAGCCCGGCGCAATAAAAGCGTTGCCCGCCCAGAAGAAAAGCCCCGTCCATCCACGGGGCTTTTCTTTTCACCTATTTATTCAAATCCTCCAAACTGCCAAAGGTATAGCCCATCTCCTCCCATTTCGTCAAAAGATCATCCATAATTTCGGCGTTTGTAGAACTGGTGCTGTGCAGCAGCACGATGGCGCCAGGATGGATCCGGGGTAGCAGCTTGGCATAAGCCTCCTCCGGGGTGGGCTGTTTCTCCTCATACCAATCGGCGTATGCCAAGCTCCAGAAGCAGGTAGTATACCCCAGCTGCTGGGCTTGCTTAAGATTGCTTTCGCTAAATTTTCCCTCGGGAGGACGGTAGAATTTCTTCATCTCCTGGCCGGTGCATTCCTGGTAGAGCGCCTCCAAGTCGGTGATCTCCTTTTTAAATTTCTCCATCTCCCCGATTTTGCTCATGTTGGGATGATGCATGGTATGGTTTCCCACGATATGTCCCTCAGCCACCATCCGTTTTACAAGATCGGGACTGCTCTCAATGTAATGCCCTACCAAGAAAAACGTAGCGGGAGCATTGTGCTTTTTTAGGGCATCCAGGATCTTCTCCGTGTTGCCGTTTTCATAGCCGGCGTCAAAGGTTAGATAGATCACCTTTTCATCGGTAGGCGCCACATAGTAGCTGTTGTACTGAGCCAGGAACTCCGCTTCGGCGTTGCCCCGAGGCTTTTCCCCCTCGGCGCCAAAGCTAAGCCCCCAGTTCTGGGGATGATAGGCCACGATGGTAACCACGCTCTCCCCAATGCCCCATAACTGAGTCCCCACCAGCAGCGCCAACACCGATACAGCCAGCAGATACGCGCCCCGTTTCAACCTCTTTCCATTCCATCCGCCGGACTGCTTTTTCCGACGGGACTTTCCCTTGGGCACCCGGGTCCATATAAGCTTCATGGCGCCACACTCCTTCCCCAGTATCCATATGGGGAAAGGGCTGTCCCTTATTCCTCTCCGATGCCTCGAATGGCCGGGGCCTCCAGTACGTTTCCATGGATATCATACCGGGAACCATGGCAGGGGCAGTCCCAGGTCTTCTCCGCATCGTTCCACTTCAGGCTACACCCCATGTGGCTGCATTTAGCCTTTATGGTAAATTCCTCCCCAAACTCATTTCGGTATAGGCCCATCCGCTTGCCATCCTTGCGGACTACCTGTCCCCCCTGGGATTCCGGTTTTAAGGAGGGAATTCCCATCCAGCCCGCCGCCAAAGAGGCCGCCAGAGTGCCGGTATGGGCAAGATATCCCCGCGTCATATCCAAAGGCGCTACCCGCCATGGCCGGTACAGTTCTTCGTAAACGCTCTTGCCCCGATGCACCAAGTCGCTCAGAATGCCGGCGGCTGCCAGCGCCTGGCTCATACCCCACTTTTGAAAGCCGGTGGCCACCAGACGACGATCATCGGACTTCCCATACCAGCCGATAAGCGGAACCCCGTCATAGGGCATACAATCCTGTGCAGACCACCCCTCCATGCTCTGCACACGGCCAAACTGTTGCCGGGTCCGTTCCAAAAGCCGTTGGTATGGATTCCCCTGAGGATCCTTTCCGGTAGGATGCCGTATTCCCGAAGCGATGATCCACTCCCCCGCGGGACGATAGCTTGGGCTGTCCTCCTCTACGCCAAAATACATGGCGCAGAGCTTAGGCCCCTCCAAACGGCAAGCGTAGGAACGCTCTTGATACATGCGGGCATAATACATGCCTGGCTTATCCAGAATGGGATAATGTGTGGCTATAACAACATGGCTGGCCATGACGCCTCCTTCGGGCGTATGAACCCGGCCAAAATCATCGATGCGCAAAGCCCGGGTTTCCTCATAGATACGACATCCCCTCTTGGCTAGCGCCCTGGCCATGCCCTGTACAAATTTCAGAGGATGAAAGATGGCCTGGTCCTCCAATACCAATGCGGCTTTCGTTGCAAAGGGCAAAGTTTCCTCCGCCCAGCGGCTCTCAATCCCTGCCCGCTTATGGGCGTCTTTCTCCCGTTTTAAAGTCTCCACCCCCCGCTCGGTGGCAGCATACAGATAGAATGGCGCGGCCGCATAGTCGCATTGCACCTCCCAATCCCGCAAAAGCGCGGGATACTCCAAAAGCGCCTCTCGATTGGCCTGGCCGTGAAGAGAAGCACCGCGGGGACCTTTGCGCCGGATCAAATCCTGGTAGCAGGTGGCTCCGTGCTGCACTGTGATCTTAGCCGTGGTGCCGCCGGTGGCGCCCGACCCCAAGCGCCGAGCCTCCAAAAGCACCACCCCATAGCCCTTTTCCATCATGCGAGCGGCGGTGCACAGTCCCACGATACCGCCTCCAATGACGCACACATCCGCCGAAGTCTTCTCCGTAAGAGGCGGATAGTCCGTCCGCTCCACGCTCTTCTCCCAGTAGGATTCCATTAGGACGCTCCTTTTTCTTCCAATCTATCGGTTAGTATGGCGCGGCCGCAGGATTCTATACCATAGGCTAAAACGATTCTCTCCAGCCGGCCCATAAATTTGGACAAAAAATCATATTTCCGCCATATTATGTCACCTAGGATTAACATTTATATAAAAATCACTTGCTATCCTAACATCATCAAGGGAACGAACGGCTCCCAGGAAAGGAAGGGAATTCCATGTTACAGGCAATCATGATCGGCACTGTGGTTCTCGCGTTTTTGCCCATGGTCTGGTGCGGGTATCTCACGTTGACCTTATACCGTCAGTATCAAATACAGCAGCGGTTCTCAAAAGGGATCAGGGTTCCCGCCTACCGGCCTCGGGGCTAATCCATCAGCTTTTCCCGGCGGTTTCCTGCGCCATATAACCAACCAATCCAAATAACCAATCCAACGCAGCAGAGAAAAACCCTTTTTCATCATCTAATTTTGCGCAACCGAAGCCACCGGTAAAAGCCGCCGATTTCCGGCGGCTTTTTTGTGTAAAAGACCGCGCATAAACCTCCTTCTCCTGGGCACACTATGAGTGAATCTTCGGAGGTGAGAAAACATGCAGGCCAACAAAAGTATTGGTTGTACCGTAACCCAGTGTGTGCATCATTGCCAGAGCGAGAATTTCTGCTCCCTGGATCAGATTTCCGTGGGTACCCACGAGCAGAATCCCACTCAGTGCCAGTGCACCGATTGTGAATCCTTCCGTGTAAAATAACGATTCGCGCAAAAGAACTCCGCCAGGCGGGGTTCTTTTGTTTTTGGATAGGTTCAACCCCATGGGGAATCCTAATTCCATGAAACCCGTAACCCGTGCCATCTACGACTGTATCCTGGACTTCCCCGGAGAAACCGTCTCCTTTCTCTTTCGGGAGACGGGGTATCCTATGCTTTCCATTTTAGATGCCCTCAACCGCCTGGAAGAGCAAAACTTCGTAGTGGTAGACCGCTCCTACGTGGATCCAGGCTGCTACCGGTGCTACCCTACCCTGGACTAACATAGTTTTTCCCCTGCCGGGACAAACTATGAAGGCGGATGCATCGAATAAGAAAGGACTGATCCTATGCATAAGGACCTGCCCCAGGACCGGGCCATCAAAAAGTCCTACCGCGAGGAAGAGGATGCGATTTTGCACCTGGAGCCCGAATCGGTGGTCTCCACCACCGAATGCACCGGTCTGGTTCAGGCGGAAATCGTCTCGCAGCCCGAGGTAGAATCCTATCTGGAGATCTACGACATCCCCCTCAAAGAGGATGGGGCGCAAGTGCGGGGGAACCGCCATACCAACGGAGACGGCCGCATCCTTCATTAAAAAAAGAGCCCGCATGGGCTCTTTTTTTAATAGCAAAACATCCGAAGAGATTTCGCCCTCTTTTGCTCCTCCGGTCACACTAAAACATATTCTTGGATTTCTCCGACGCTTTATGAGTTTTTATGCGTTTTTGTGGGTTTTCTATCGGTCTTTCTCGACAAAAACCTTGCTATTTCATCCAAATAAATCATATAATTAATGTTACATTGTTACCAAATTTATGTTGGGCGAATATCGCCGCATATTTATTCAGTATGGCAAGACCGCGGCTGCGGCCTGCAGGGTGGATGATAGGGTGGAGAAAGCGAAGATGCCGCATACAGACGCATATCCCCTTTCCCAAAGCCAGCAAAACATCTGGCGGCTGGAAAGGACCCATTCCGGCGCTCCCATCGGCAACATCTGTGAGGCCGTTCACATCAGGGGGCGGTTTGATCCTGCCCTTTTGCAGGAAAGCCTCAACCATGTCCTGGCACAGGACGCCTCCCTGCGCACACGACTTCTCCTCTCAAAGGAGGGGGAACCCCGGCAATATACGGCGGATTATACGCCCGTTCATTTTCCCGTATTCGATTTTACCCTGTCTTCCAAAGAAAGCTTTGATCACTGGGAGGCCACAGTGGCGCGGGAGCCCCTTCCCCTGGTGGGCGGCCCCCTTTTTTCCTTTTCCATCTTTAAGCTGGGAGAATCCCATGGCGGCGTCCTTCTAAAAACCCACCATATCATCTCGGACGGCTGGTCCCAGGTGCTGCTCACCAACCGTGTGGCGGCTGCCTATCTTGCTCTGTTGGCAGGGGAACCCCTTGTGGAGGAATCCTATCCCAGCTATCGCCGTCATGTGGATAAGGAGCAGGCCTATGCCACGTCCGCCGCCCATGGACGGGACCAGGCGTTTTGGGAAAACCTTCTGGCAGAGCCCTTCACCCCTGCGGCCATCAAGGAATGCAAAAGCGCCCAGGTCAGCCCCATTGGGCTTCGAAAGACCTTTGATCTGCCGGAGCTATTAAACCACGCCATCTTTTCCTTCTGTGAACAAAATCGGGTCTCCCCCTTTGCGGTTTTCTATATGGCCTTGGCCATCTACCTCAAACGGGCCAAGGGACTGGATCGGTTCAGCATCGGCGTGCCCATCTTCAACCGGGGGGATTTTGTCGACCGGGAAACCACAGGTATGTTCGTCAGCACCCTGCCCTTTCTCTTTTCCCTGGACGAAAGCTGGAGTTTTGAGGAGTTTAATCGCAACCTAGGGGAAAGCTGGTACGATCTTCTGCGCCACCAGCGGCTTCCCTTTGCCGAGATCGCGGCTCAGGCCCGGGCACAGCATCCACATATGAATCAGCTCTTTCACCTGGTGCTTTCCTATCAAAACGGGGTCATCATGGCGGGAGAGGACGCCTCGGTCACCTTGTCGGGACAATGGGATTACAACGGCTACCAAGGGGAGCAGCTGTGCATCCATCTCAATAATATACGGGACATCCACCGGTATTCCGTAAGCTACGACTATCTGGCCCAGCTCTTCTCAGAGCGGGAGATCACAGATCTACACAGCTACCTTACCGGTATCCTGTACCAAGCCCTAGAGAATCCAAGGATCCCCATCCGGGAGATTGCCCTCCCCAGCCGGGAAGAGCAGGAGACGGTGCTCTTCGATTTCAACCGGACAAATGCCCCCCTGCCTTTTCATACCCTGTATGAAGGCCTGCGCCTTGCCTATGAAAAGCACCCCCGGCGGGTAGCCGTCATCCACGATGGCCACCGCTATCCCTACGCCCTTTTGGAGCAGCGGGCAAACGATTACGCCCATGCCCTAAGCGATTCCCGGGAGCCGGTAGCCATTGGACTGCCCCGAACCCAGGAACTGCTCATGGCCATGGCGGGAGCAGCCCAGGCGGGACGCCCCTGGGTGCTGCTCTCTCCCTCTCTGCCCCAGGAGCGGGCGGAGGAGCTGATCCGGGACAGTGGAGCCACCACCCTCCTTCTTTCAGAGGACAACGCTTCCTCCTTCGCCCACCTGGAACTGCCCATCCTCTCCCCCCAGTCGCTGCCTCACGTCCCCGAGGCCTTTGTCTGTCCCGCCGCACCCGGAGATCTTGCCTATCTCGTCTATACCTCCGGCAGTACCGGACATCCCAAAGGGGTGGAGATCACCCAGGAAAACCTGTGTAGCTTTGCCTCTGGCATGTCCTCTCTTTACGGCCATGGAGCAGTACTGTCCCTCTGCAACCTAGGCTTTGACGTGTTTTTGCTGGAGAGTATGGCCGCCCTTTTAAACGGGCGTACCATCGTTCTGCCCCGGGAAGAGGATCTGGAGCGTCCCCAGCGGCTGGCGGAACTGATCACCGGCTTTGCAGTGGGGACTATGGCCCTAACTCCTTCCAGACTAAGCGCATACCTCAAAAACCCTGCCTTCCAACGAGCCGTGGTGCGGGTGGAGTCTCTCATCTGCGGAGGAGAATCCATCTCCCCCGCCCTGCTCCATCAGATCCAGCTTCTCACCGATGCCCGGATCTACAACCAATATGGCCCTTCCGAAGCCACGGTAGGGGTCAGCTACAAGCTGCTCAACGGTACCAACGCCATCACCGCCGGCCGGCCCATGGACAACTGTAAGCTTTACGTGCTGGATCAATACCGCCACCCCCTCCCCATCGGAGTCTACGGGGAAATATACATTGGCGGTAAAAACGTAGGCCGCGGCTATCGAAACGCCCCAGAATTAACGGAAAAGAGCTTTTTCCCCAGCCCCTTTTCCCATGGGGAGCGCCTCTACCGTACCGGGGACGTGGGATGCTGGACGAAGGACGGTGAACTGCTGCTGGGCGGCCGGATGGACGGCCAGCTCAAGGTTCGGGGCGTACGGCTGGAACCCCAGGAGATCACCGCCTGCCTCCTGGGCCATCCTAGGATTACGGACGCCGCGCTCCAGGTGGCAGAGCTTTCCGGCGTCCCCTGTCTTGTGGCCTACTACACCACCAGCGCTCCCCTAACAAAGGGGGAGCTGCTTCGGCATATGGGACGTAGCCTACCGGATTATATGATCCCAGCGCACCTGGTGGAGGTGCCGGAAATTCCCCTGAGCCCCAATGGCAAAGCGGACGTTTCCCTCCTGCCCCTGCCCCAAGCTTCTCAGGAGGATGCTTCCGCCACCCCTTTAGAGCGGCAGATACTGGATCTTTTCCAGCGGGTGCTGAACCGCCCAGGACTCACCCCCAACAGCGATTATTTTTCGGTCGGCGGGGATTCCCTCAATGCCATGGAAACTCTGTTAGAGCTGGAGTCCATTCACGGCCTGACCCTCACCGTATCCGATCTTTACGCCCTGCGAACCGCTCGAAACCTAGCCGCGCTTTTAGCGGACGAGACCGCAGCGCTTCCCAAGGCCACCGGCGTCCCCGCAGCGCCAGATTTAGAGGATTATCCCCTAACGCCCGCCCAGGCCGGAATTTTCCTACAGTCCCAGCTGGACCCCGCAGGTCTCGTCTACCATATGCCGGGGCATCTGGTTCTGCCCACTGGGCTGGACCTCCAGCGCCTGGAATCCGCCATGATTCGACTGATCCAGGAGGAGCCGATTCTGCGGACGGGATTTTATCTCCGAGACGGCCAGCCCCGGCAGCGGGTATCCCCCCATGTGGAATTCCATCTGGATTCCCTCTCGGCCGCCACCTTAGAGGAGGCCCAAAAGGCGTTCCTCGCTCCCTTTGACCTGGCGTCGCCTCCCCTATTCCGGGCCGCCACCTGGAAAAAGGAAAGCGGAGAAACCCTCCTTCTGCTGGACCTGCACCATCTCATCGGGGATGGTCTCAGCACGTCCCTCTTCCTTGAGCGGCTGGATCGGTGTTATAGAGGGAAATCCCTCCATAAACCCTCCCTCCGATACATCGATTACGCCCATTATCTGGCCCAGGAACGGCAGATAGATCTGACCTACTGGGAGGAAACGCTCCCCAAAGAACCAGTGGAGCTGCCTACCGACCTTCCCCGGCAGAGAACTTTTGACTACCGGGGAGAGCAGCACCGGTTTCAGTTGGACCGGTGGACCGCCCAGGCCTGTCGAGATTACTGCGCCCAGCGGGGAATCTCCCTGTTCACCCTTTTGGCAGGAGTGTTCGGCATCCTGCTCTCCAAGATATCGGGAGCGGATTCCCTCTCCCTGGGCACTCCCATGGCAGGACGAAACCATTCGCAGCTGGACCAAATGCTGGGCTGCTTTGTCAGCACCCTGCCCCTTACCCTGACGCCCAACGCTTCAGCGGCGGCGCGGGACTATCTCGCGGACACCGGAAAGCGGATCATGGAGCTTCTGGACCGGCAGGACACTCCTCTTGAGCGCCTGCTCCCCCTGGGCAAAAACCCCCATAGCCTGGGCGGTAACCCCCTGTACAGCGCTCTGTTTTCCCTCCGGCCCAAATCGGAGGAATCCCTCGCTCTGGATGGGCATCCCCTTAACCTAATCCCCATTCCCACCCATACCGCTAAGCTGGAGCTTTCCCTGGAAGCCGCTCCCCAAGCGGATGGCATCGCCTTTACCCTGGAATACGCCTCCTCCCTGTTCGAGGAGGCTACCATCGCCCTCTACGGACGGTGCTACCGCACCATCCTCGGGGAGATTCTCGCGGATGACAGCCGTGCCATCGGCGCTCTAGCCGTCCTCTCCCCCAGCGATCGGTTCCGTCTGTGGGATCAACACAATCAAACCAAGATCCCCTTCCTAAAGCTGCCGCTGGACGTTCAAATCGACCAAGCGGCCAAAACACATCCCCACCGCGTCGCCATCCGGTTTGAGGAGGAAACGCTCACCTATGGGGAGCTTCGCACCCAGACCGATGCCCTGGCCGCCCGCTTGCAGGCCGCTGGCGCCCAGCGGGGCGCCGTCATCGCCCTATGCTGCCGCCGAACGCCCCAGCTTCTGCTTTCCATGATCGCCATTGCCAAGGCGGGCTGTGCCTATCTGCCCGTTTCTAGGGACCTTCCCCCTGCCCGGGTAGCCTATATGCTGCAAAACGCAGGCGCCGTCATGATCCTCACAGACGGTACTGGGGAGGACGCGCTCCGGGAGAGTCAGCTTCCCCGGATCACCATAGACTGTCATTGCCAAACGCCATTCCGGCCCGTAGAGGGCCGGACGGAAGAGGACCTTCTCTATGTCCTATATACCTCTGGCTCCACCGGCATGCCCAAAGGGGTCATGGTACCCCACCGGGCCATCTGCAACCTGCTACTGAGCATAGGGGAACTGCTGGCTCCCACCCATGGTCCGGTGCTGTGTACCACCGGCATAACCTTCGATACCTTCATCACTGAAAGCCTCCTGCCCCTAGCCCTGGGCCGTACCGTAATCCTGGCTGGAGAAGAGGAATCCCTTCTTCCCTGGCGTATCGCCTCCCTCATGGAACGGTACCGGCCGGGGCTGGCACAGTTTACTCCTTCCCGCCTCCAGATGTGCTTGGGGGAGGAAACCTTCCGCCGGGCCATGGCAGGGGTAGAGGCAGTGATTCTAGTGGGGGAAGCCCTATCGGACGGCCTGCTACGGCTTTTGCAGTCCACCGGAAGCGTACGCATCCTCAATATGTACGGTCCCACCGAAGCAGCGGTCTATGTGACGGTGGCGGACCTCACCCGCGAGAGCCGCTCCACCATAGGCCATGGCCTGGCTAATTGCCGCCTATATGTCTTGGATGAAACCCAGGCCCCCGTGCTTCCCACCGCCCAGGGAGAGCTTTACCTGGCCGGGGACTGCCTGGCGCTGGGCTATTGCCAACGGCCCGATCTAACCCAGGCTGCCTTCCTTACAGATCCCTTCTTCCCTGGGGAATCCATGTACCGCACCGGGGACATGGTCCGGCTCCGTGCAGACGGTTCCCTGGATTTTCTGGGTCGGCTGGATGGCCAAGTCAAGATTGGCGGTCAGCGGGTAGAGCTTCAGGAGGTGGAAACCGCCCTTTTGGATACCGCGCTCATCTCCCAGACAGCGGTGTTAGGGGTGGAGGATGGCGCCGGCAGCAAGTTTCTCTGGGCTTTCCTGGTACCCGCCAGAGAATCCAAGCTGGACCTGGACGCCCTCCGGGCCCGGCTGGCTCAGCGTCTGCCCCGCCACATGGTACCCCAGCGGATGACCATCCTCTCCTGCCTGCCCCAGACCGCCAGCGGCAAAACCGATCGCCTGGCTCTGCTGGCCCGGGCTTCGGAAACCGATCCTTCCCCGGCTCCCGCTGCTCCCGGTGCGAAAAAGCCCGCATTGGAACCCCACTGTGACCCAGCCCAGCATCCGCCACAGGAGGATGGGGCCGGCTTCCATTCCCTTTCCAGGATGGAACCGCCTGCAAAAGTCACTCCCAGCCCGGAGCCACTGCCCCCGCATGAACCGCCGTCCGATCTCTGGACGCCGCCCAGTGTGGATGCCCTTGCCGCACTCTGGCAGCAGGTGCTGCACATCCAGCCTCAGCCCAATCAATCCTTCTTCCAACAGGGGGGCACCTCCCTGGGCGCCCTCAGCCTGTTGAGCCTGTACTATGGAAACGGCTGGTCCATGACCCTTTTGGACTTCTACAATCACCCTACCCTGGTCCAGCAAGCCGCCCTGCTGAACGCCTCGTATCAAGAGGGGACGGCTAAGGAGCCCATCGCGACCTTCCCAGCGGCGCAGCCGGTTGAAGAAATAAAATCGGAGTTTTTGCCGCAGCCTGCCCGCCCCACTGGACCAGTAGCAGCCTCTTCCCAGGATACGCTCCTTCTGACGGGGGCCACGGGATATCTTGGTGCCCACCTTCTAAAAACGCTGGTAGAGGCGGATAGGGGGCCTGTCCTATGCCCCATCCGAGGCGGGCAGGAACGGCTCTATAGCATCCTCTCCTGGTATTTTGGCCAGGGATGGCTGGATCTCCATCGGAGCGACCTCCGGGCAATCCCAGGCGATATCACCCAGCCGCGGCTGGGGTTGGGGCAATCCATCAAGGCAGGTGGACTGATCCACGCCGCCGCCGATGTACGCCACTACGCGCCGCCGGCGGATTCCCTTCGTACCAACCGGGATGGCACCGCTCATGTTCTTTCCTTGGCCTGGGATCTAGGCGTCCCCCTGCACCATATTTCCACCATCAGCGTATCGGGGGAATACCTTACCGCATCCCCTCAGGAGGAGCGAACCTTTACGGAAAGGGACTACGACATCGGCCAGAACTGGCGGGACAACGTCTACGTCCAAAGCAAATTCCTGGCCGAAGGGCTGGTGCATCAGGCCATAGAGCGGGGTCTTCACGCCTCCATCTACCGGGTCGGCCACCTGGTAGGCCGGGACAGCGACGGCATGTTCCAGCGCAACCCGGAGAGCAACTCCCTGTTCTCCTTCCTCCAAGGGCTGCGCCACCTGTATCGGATGCCCCTTTCCCAGCGGGATACCCAGGTGGAACTAACGGCCGTCGATCTCTGCGCCCGGGCCATCTCCCTATTGATGCAATCGGATCCCGGGGTATACCATGTGATCAATCCCCACACCCTGTCCCTATACGAACTATCCCAAGAGCTGAGGCTATCCATAGAGCCGGTGCCGGATCAATCCTTTGAAACCCATCTGGCCCAGGTGCTGCGGGGGGAGCACGGCCACGCCCTCAGCATGGTGCTGGACCTCTGGCTCCGGTCAAAGGCCGTTCCCACCCGCATTCACCCTACCGCCAATAGCACCCAGGACGCGCTATCGGCTCTGGGCTTTGCCTGGCCAGAACCGAGCCCCGCCCGGCTTTTAAAAGCCTTTTTCCGCTAATTTCGCCGTGAGTGAGCATTCTAAGAAAGGAGGGCACCCATGTTTTCCGACACCACTATGGTCATCCTATGCCTCTGCGTAGTCGTGATCTTTGCATTCATCATCCGAACCGTTCGGAATGGCAAACCGCACCTGATTCACAAAATCTATCTGACCGCCTCGGTGCTACTTGCCATCTGGATGCTCTCCCTCATCGCCATGAAGCTCACAGATCCTGCCAACACCATCATGCTCTATGTATGGGATGCGCTCGTTTACCTGGGCTGCGGCACCATTTCCACCCTCTGCTTGCTCACAGTACTGGTATTCACCAAAGGTCTGGAACGGATGCCCAAATCCTACTACTGGCTGTTTGTTGTGCCCGTCATCGTAAACCTAGCGGTTTGGACCAATCCCCTGCATCATCTGTTCTACCGGGTGTTTTCGGTGGACATCAACCAGGTGGTCTTCGGGCCCATCCTATATTTGTCGGGGCTCTATATCTTCACCCAGTTCGGCTTCTCCATTTTCTACCTGGTCCGATTTGCGGTAAAAAGCCAAAATCGGCTGTTTATGAAGCAGGCCGCCCTGTTTGCCCTTGGAAGCCTGGTGCCGGCGGTGGTAAACCTATTAACCACCTTGCGGATCTTCCATCTGACCATCGCCGCCACTCCCATCAGCCTTATCGTAACCATGGCTTGCCATGGCCTGGCCATCTTCCACTTCCATTTTCTCGACATCAAACCCCTTGCGATGCAGCGGGTATTGGACTGGATCTCGGACTGCTATCTCATCACCACCGAAAGCGGACTGATTTTGGGATTCAACCAACCCCTTTTAGCGGTGTTCGGGGCATGCAAATCCCTGCGGGAAAACGGCTTTCTTTCAGACTGCCTAAAGGACGAAGATCTCCAGAACCGCAGCGCCATGTACAACTTGATCTCCTCCATCGAGGCAAGTCGTACCGCTAAGAGCAACGTCTCCTATGAGCAGCCGGTCCAGGTGATTCAAAACGACGAGCTCACCCGATTGGCCTATATGGCCGAGGTCACCCCTTTGATCATCGAGGAACGGATTCAGGGGTTCGTGGTTATCTTCAAGGACATCACCAAAATCAAGGAAAGCATGCAGCGGCTCCAAGATAGCCATATCCGCATGATGGAACAGGAGCGGCTGGCCTCTCTGGGCCAGATGGCCGGCGGACTGGCCCATAATCTCAAAACCCCCATTATGAGCATCTCGGGAAGTGCTACCGCCATGGAAAACCTGGTGGTGGAGTGCGAAGCCAGCTTGGGCGATTCCGAAGTTACGCCGTCGGACTATCGGGAAATCTACGCCGAAATGCGGGATTGGCTGGATAAAACGAGGGAAGCCTGCGCCTATATGTCGGACATCATCAGCGCCGTCAAAGGCCAAGCCGCCAATGTAACAGTATCCGAATCCGCCGAATTCTCCTTGGATGACCTTCTCAGACGGGTTTCGCTGCTGCTCCGCCACGAGCTTTTGTCCGGTGGCTGTAAGCTTCAGATAGAGGATCATATGGAAGGGGAGGTATTCCTACACGGGGATATCAACAACCTGGTGCAAGTGGTCAACAATCTGATCAGCAACGCTATCGACGCCCAGCTGCCAGGAGGGGATCACACCATTACCATCGGCATCGCCCGGAACGCAGAAGCACAGGCCTTGGATCTCACCGTACGGGATCGGGGCGTGGGCGTCCCACCCGAGATTGCCGGCAAGCTGTTCCGGCAGATGGTCACCAGCAAAGGAACCCGGGGAACCGGGCTCGGAATCTATATCAGCAATGCCGTTATACGGGGCAAATTCGATGGCACCATGTGGTATCAGGCCAATCCCCCGGGCGGATCCATCTTTGGTATGTCCTTCCCTATCGGGAATATCACCATAAAAGAGCGCAAACAACTGAGGAATTAAGATGAGAAAGAACAGAATCGGCAAACAAGAGCGGCAGCAGCAGTATACCATCCTTGCGTTGGACGATGACCGTATCATGACGGAAACCCTTCAGTCCTATTTTGAAAACTCCGGGTTTCGTGTGGACATCGAAAACGACCCCTATGCCGCCATTGAACGGGTTCGCCGGGGCCAGTATGATATTCTATTGCTGGACTTTTTGATGGATCCCATCTGCGGCGATGAGGTAGTGGCCCAGATTAGGGCTTTTAACCAGGAGCTTTTCATCATCCTGCTTACCGGACACAAAAGCATGGCGCCGCCCATCCGCACCATTCGGGAACTGGATATTCAGGGATATTACGAAAAGAGCGACCGGTTTGACCAGCTGGAGCTCCTGGTGGAGTCCTGCGTCAAGTCCATCGATCAGATGCGCACCATTCGTAAATACCGGGACGGCCTTCAGGATATTCTGGACAGCACCCCCCTGCTATACCAGCTACAGCCTCTTTCCGGCCTTCTCCAAGTGGTTCTAGACCAGATCCGTCGGATGCTGCCGGATGCCAGTGCCTGCGTGTATTTGGGCGGAGTGCCTTCCATGGAAATTCCTCCGGTATACCAGGGCATCGGCCGGTATGAGAGCAACCTCTGCCTGGCCCGGGAATGGTATTTAAAGCTGGCTGATCAAGAGTACGTCCCCGCCCAGCGGAACATGGCGGAACGGCAGCTGGTTCTACCCTTGTACAATGAACACCACCAGATAGAGGGGATTTTCCTTCTAGACCTACCCGATGGCTTCCCGGAGCACGGCTTGACTCTTCTTGAGGTTTACGCCAAGCAAGTGGCGGCGGCCATCAGCAACATCACCCTGCATCTGCTGGTAAACCAGAAAAACGAGGCGTTGAACCAGGCCTATGCCAAGCTGCGGGACAACTATCTGGAGATGATCCAGGCCATCCGGGCTCTGGTGGACGCCAAGGATATCTACACCAGAGGCCATTCGGATCGAGTCTCCTATTTTGCCGATTTGGTCGCCCAGGCTCTGGGTAAGGACGAAGCATATCGTGAACGGATCCGGGTTGCCGGCCTTTTCCACGATATCGGCAAAATCGGGACCGCGGACCAGCTTTTAAATAAGCAAAGCCGGCTCACCGCCGAGGAGTATGAGGAGATACAGTTACACCCCCAGCGGGGTAGTGAAATTCTCAGTGCCGTCAGCACTTTCCGTCCCATCGCTCCCATCGTGGAATGCCATCATGAACGCTTTGATGGCCGGGGATACCCCAATGGCCTCTCGGGGGAAGACATCCCCGAGGAATCCAGGATCATCAGCGTGGTGGACGCCTTTGACGCCATGACCTCCGACCGACTTTACCGTTCCAGCATTGGGATTGAAAGAGCCAAAGAGGAGCTAAAAAACGGCAGGGGAACCCAATTTGATCCCAGGATCGTAGACGTCTTTTTGACCATCCTTCACGAGTACGACCGGGTACAGGAGAAGATCGCCTGGACCTATGCAACCATTCCCCAGGATTCCTCCTCACCCCAGCTTCCATAGAAAGGAGCCTCTTATGGCAAAAGCATATCCTCTCAACCAAGTAACCTATTATAATGACTATCGGAGCATGCTTCGGGATATCTCCGAAAAATATGGCCAGGCCCCCGCTGTCACCTACTATTCCCGAGATGGACAGGAGCACCACCACAGCTATATCCAGCTGGAACAAGACGTAGCCCATTTGGGGGAAGCCCTCTGCCTCTCGGGACTGGCAGGCCAGCACATCGCCATCGTCAGTGAGAACAGCTACGCCTGGCTGGTGGCCTATTTTGGCATCATCACCAGCGGCTCAGTGGCGGTCTGCATCGACATCGAACAATCCGACGACACCATCCGCGCCATGGTGGCCCAGGCGGACTGCGCAGCTGTGGTGGCCTCCCAAAGCCTCTCCTCCATCTGTGCGCCCCTTATGGAGCAGGGCTGCATCCAACGGATCCTCACGGTGGATCCCAGGGAAAAAGCTCCCGACCTTTTCTGGGCGTTCTGTCAGAAAGGAGCTGCCAGCCTGGATGGGGGAGGCCTTCTGTACAGCCAGGTGCAGACCGATCCCACGGCTACGGCGGCCATTGTCTATACCTCTGGTACCACCAGTACTGCAAAACCCGTAATGCTGAGCCAAAAGGCCATTCTCACCAACGCTGCCGATGCACTGGCCTTTGTAGAAGCAGGCCGCCGCTCTTTCGGCGTGTTGCCCTTTTACCACACCTATGGGTTTACCCTCGCCGCTCTTGTCAGCTTGATGGACGGTATCAACATCTGTATCAGCGGCGATCTAAAGACCATGATACGGGATCTATCCGCTTTCCAGCCCCATACCATCATCGCCGTACCCCTCATCGCGGAGATGATCCACAAGATGATCTGGGCCAGTATCGAAGAAAAAGGAAAAAAGGATCAGGTACGGACCCTCATCAAAATGGGCAAGGCGCTGGGCAGACCCGGCATGTTCCTGCCCAAAGCGATTTTTGAGGGGATCAGAAACTCCCCCATTGGGGAGCTGAACCTCATTATGTGCGGCGGCGCCTACCTGAGCCAGCAGGTGGCGGAGGACCTGTTGGCTTTTGGTATCCTGGTACTCCAGGGCTATGGCATCACCGAATGCTGCCCTCTGGTCTCCGTCAATCGGAATAAGACCGCCAATATGGCGTCGGTCGGCCGGCCCCTGCCCCATTTCCAGATAAAGATTAAGGACGGGGAGATCCTGGTTCGGGGAGATAGCCTTATGAACGGCTACTACAACAATCCCGGCCTAACCCAGGAGTCCCTGGATGAGGGTTGGTTCAAAACCGGGGACATCGGCTATTTTGATAAGAAAGGCCATCTGTATATCACCGGTCGTACCAAGAACCTGATCGTCATGAAGAACGGCAAGAAAATCCCTCCGGAGGAAATTGAAAACGCACTGATGGCCCTTCCCCTGGTAAAGGAAGTGGTGGCCTATGGAGCAGCCAGCGGTAGTTCCGCCGACGACGTACGCCTGGCCGTCGCCGTATACCCCGACCCCACCATGACCCAGGGCATGACCTCCTATGAAATTTTGGATCGGCTCCAAAAAGAGGTGGATCAGCTCAACCAAAAGCTGCCGGTCTATAAGCAAATACAAATGGTCCACATCCGGGAAAGCGAGTTCGAAAAAACCGCGTCCAAAAAGATCAAGCGACAGATGATTTAGAAAGGAGAGGGCTCCCCATGCTGGAATTGGTACAGGAGATCATCTACAACGTCACAGGCAAACAGAATATCACCTATGAAACCGACTTCATCAAGGATCTGCAGCTTACCTCCTTCGACGTGATGAACATCGTATGCGCCTTTGAGGACCGGCTGAACGTGGACATCCCCACCCGGGATGTCTGGCAGCTTCACCAGGTAAAGGACGTCATCGCCTATATGCAGGAAAAAGGCATCGAACTGGATTAACAAAGGGAGCTGACTACCATGGCAGATCACGCGGTACAAATCCATATCTATCCCGAGCCCCATTCCACAGGCCGGACGGAACGGCTTCTGGGCCTGTCCAGAGCTTACGCCCTTTCCCTGGGCCAGAACCCCGCGTCCATCACCTCCCCCTTGCGATCCCAAGAGGGAAAGCCCTACTTTCCCCACGCCCCCTGGCTGCATTTTTCCATCACCCACAGCGGAGATTACTGGCTATGCGCCCTTGGAACAATTCCGTTGGGCTTAGATCTGCAACGGCATCAGGACTGCGATAGGGCCGCCATCGCTCAGCGGTTCTTTCATCCCCTGGAGCAAAGCTATCTGGAACACACCGCGTACCAGGACTTCTATTCCATCTGGGCTGCTAAGGAAAGCTATTTGAAGTATACTGGCCAGGGCCTCCCCGGCGGCTTGAACGGCTTTTCCGTAGTGGCGGACGGCGCTCTTGCCGCGTCTGTCAACGGCGCAGCGCTGCACCACCTTCCTTTTTCGGAGGAATACAGCCTCTGCCTGTGCGGTCAGCTTTCCACCCCCATCCAGCTTCAATGGCACGGCTGATACTACCAGTTAAAAAAATTGACCGTATCCAGCAGCGCGGCAGTGCTGCGTCTCAATATCATTCCTGCCAGCCAAAACTAGATTTCTTCCCAAGGTTGGTCACGGTAGGATCCCATCTCTATACTGTGTTTCACCCTATCGGCGGAAGGGAATGCCCCTTTTGTGCCTCTTAATGGTTTAATCTGCCCTATGATCAACATAACAAGGGTATTTGAAGGCAATCAGATCAACGTGTACCAAAGCCCTACAAAACGTAGCGTGGTACGCCCATGCCAGGCCAAAAGATTGATCAGCAAATCGTTGGATGGATGCTCATACCAAACAACGTGTACTTTAGTGTGTACCCAGGCACAACAAAACCCCCGAGAATAAAGGATTCTCGGGGGTTTTTCTGGTGCGGTCACCGGGACTTGAACCCGGATGGTTGCCCACACGCCCCTCAAACGTGCGCGTCTGCCTGTTCCGCCATGACCGCATGGAGGGCAATACGTGAATATTATAGCGGAAATGCCGCAAAAGTCAATAGAAACTATTGCACGCCGCCCGCCTTGATGTCATCTCCCTCCCGGTAGATATACCACTGTTCCACGGCTTTGAACACGTTCTTATCCCGCGCCATAGTAACCCCCTGAATCATGGAATGGTACACCAGAGTATTGGTCCTAAAATACAGGCTCATCACGGGAAGCTCATCCACCAAATACCGCTGCAGCGCCAGGCTGGCCTGTTTGATCTCGCTTTCTGTTACAGCACCGCTGTATGCATCAAGCAGATTGTTGAGCTGGGTAGAGGAATAATGGCTGTAATTGTTAGCGCCGGCAGAATGCAGAAAGAAGGAGACGTCAAAATCCTTACCAATATCAAAGCCACAGAAGGCAAGGTCAAAATTACCGTTCTGGAGCGCCTTGGTGTACTCCTCCCAGGGAAGAACCGATACCTCCGCCCGCAGGCCCACCCTACCCAGTTGAGTCGCCACTAGGCGGGCGGCGTCAGCCCGAGTATTGGCGCCGGGATTCTCGTTGACGATGATGTTCAGCTTAAAGCTTGCCCCGCTCTTCTCCAGATAGCCGTCCCCGTCATCGTCCGCAAATCCCAGACCGGATAACAGCTCCTGCGCCCTGGCAGTGCTGTATTCATAGGTAAAGGTGGAACTGCTGTAAAGATAGCTATCCGGCGTCACAGGCACGTCCACCAGCACCGCATTGCTCAGGTAGATGGAGCTGATGATCTCCCCCCGATCGATGGCGTACAGGATGGCTTTCCGCATCTCGGGGCTGGATACCGCCGAGCGGTATACATTGGGTACGATGCACTCGTATTCCTGCGTCATAAGAGGAACGGTATTGATCAAATCCTTCTGGCGATAGCGGGACGCCGTCAGCAATGTGGAATGAACCAGGTTTACCAGGTTTGCATCCAAGGAGCTGAGGGCAGCGGCAGTGTCGGGCACCGCCGTCACGTTGATGGTGCTGATGTAGGGCTGACGCCGCCAGCCATTAGCGTTGGCGGAAAGCACCATGCTCTTTCCCTTCTCCAGGCTGGAAATGGAATAGGGACCGGTGCCAGCGGGCAGGCTATCCCCTCCGCCATAGCTTCGAGGCAGTATTGGAAAGGACATGGCAGAGATGATCCGGTGCCCCGGCACCTTCACCTTGACCATTAGGGTAGTCTCATCCTCGGCGGAATAACTGTCAATCAGGTCAAAAACCCCTTCATAGATGGAATCCACCCTACTGTTATCGGCGTAGCTTTTCAAGAGATCCAAGGTCTTTACCACATCGGCGGTGGTAAGGGCGGAGCCATCATGAAAGACGACATCGCTCCGCAGCTTGAATTTCCAGGTGGTGCCTTCATCCTCGGTGGTCCAATCCTGGGCCAGGCCGGGGATAGGACGCATCTCCTCATCAAAGCGCACCAGCCCATCGTAGATCAAGCCGTATAAATCCACCATCTCCCTGGTCTGGGGCCGTAACGGGTTCCAGTTTCCGGGATCCTGCGGCATAACGATGCCGATGCTCCCGCCATTGGTGGGCACCTCCACGGGAGCCACCGTCCCCGATGGAGGCGGTGTAGACTGGGACTCCCCCTGCGAGCCGCAGGCCGCAAGGCTGCAAATCAGCAGTATCGCAAAACAAATGGCCAAACATTTACGCACCAAGATGATAGTACTCCTCATATCTCTGCCGGGCGCTGTTCACCTTTTCAATGTAGTTCCGGGTGGTTTCATTGGGCACATGGACAAAGTTGCCCGCTCCATCCCCATACCGGGGATCCTCCAGCCAAGAACTGATTCGGTTAGGCCCAGTGTTGTAAGCGGCAAAGACCACGTCGTGTTTGCCGTCATAGCGCTCATAAAGGTAATTCAGATACCAGCACCCAAAGCGGATATTGGTATCGGGATCATACAGGGTATCGGGATCAAAGTTCTGAATCCCCAGCTTCTGAGCAATCCAGCCCCCGGTATCCGGCATTACCTGCATCAGGCCGCGGGCGCCTACGTAGGATTCCGCATTGGCGTCAAAATGGCTTTCGGTATGGATCACCGCCGCCACCACGTTGGGATCCAGGTCATATTCCTCGGCGTATTTTAAGATGATCTCTTCGTATTTCAAGGGATAGGCGGCCTTCCGCTGAGCCTGAAAAGCCAACGTGCCCACCACCGCCAGGGCCGCAAGAAGCAACAGGGCCAACAGCACCAAAAGCCAGGGAGAGCGCCTCCTGCCCCGTCCGCCACGGCGCCCGTGGTTCCTGGGCCGCCGCCTGGTATTCACATTCTGCATGTCATATTTCCTTTATCATGGTTTGATACCATCCCGCTACCTGAGCTCTTAGATCAGCCAGGTTCCCACTGTTGTCCAGCACCCGATGCACTCGGCCGGGATCCACCTCCCGCTGATTTGCCATGCGCATCCGTGCCTCCGTAGGACTGAGACAATCCCGCGCCATGATCCTGGCAAGCCGGACCTCCTCTCGAGCAGTGACCAACCAAATCTCATGGCATAACCGATCCATGCCCGTCTCAAACAGCAGGGGGACGTCCAGGACAACAAGCCCCCCATGGGATGAAATTTCTCCTATTATAGCATCCATTACAAGGGGATGGATCATTCCATTTAATTTTTTAAGGGAATCTTCATGGGAAAAAACCTCCCGTGCCAGCTTTTTGCGGTCCAGCCTGCCATCCTCCAGCAAAAAGTCTGGCCCAAAAGCTCCAAGGATAGCCCGATACCCCGGCTGGCCCGGCTCCTGCAGCTCTTTTGCCATGGCGTCAGCGTCCAGCACCTGGGCTCCAAGCTCTTTCAGCATGCCGCAAACGGATGATTTTCCACTGCCGGTATTGCCGGTTATCCCCAGCACATAGGCCTTCTCTTTCCCTTTCATGGTCCCTCCCAAGATGCTTTTTCCCTATCATACCACATGGCACCCATCAAAAAACCGATATTTACTTGTAAATGGCAAAAAGCTATACTTGTGGTGCGGATTTACCGTAAAAAAACCGTTCCAACGCACAGCAAGGAGGAATCATCATGCTAACCATGGAAGAATGCCTGCGGGAAACCCCCTTAAGGCTCAAGGACATGATCAACACCCACCCGGACCTGTTCAAAGAGGTGGCCCAGCGGGACTTCAAACGCGTCGTGATCAGTGGCTCGGGCTCCAGCTTTCACGCCGGGACCGGAGCAAAACTGTATATGCAAAAGACCATGGGGATTCCGGTAGATGTGATCTACCCCTTCCAGGCTGAGGATTATCTCTTTACCCAGCCCAGTGAAACGCTCTTCATTGGCATCTCCCAAAGCGGCACCAGCCTCAGCGCTTTCCGGGCTATGGAACATGCCAAAGCCCAGGGTTGTGTTCTGGCCTCCATGGCCGGTCGTAGGGATGAAGGCGTGATCTTGGATACCGTAGCCGACTACATCCTAACGGTGCCCTGCGGCGAGGAAGGCGATCTCCAGCCCAAGACCAAGGGCTTTTTGTGCACCATCGTCAACCTACAGCTGCTGGCCGCCAGCTGGGCGCTTGCCCATGGCAGACTGGATGATGCATCCTATCAAGAGACGCTCCGCCAGCTGAGCGAGGTGGCGGATAACATGCCCAATGTATTGGACGACGCCAAAGCCTGGATCGATAAATACGGCCAGATGCTGGTCCAGTCCCATGACATCCGTCTGGTGGGCACCAAGGACATCTTTGGTATCGTTTTAGAGGGAACCCTCAAGCTGGTGGAAACCCTCCGGGTACCAGTGGGCGGATATGAGTTCGAGGAGTTTATCCATGGGGTATACAACGCCATCAACCAGGACTCCCTGGTGGTGCTGCTGGATACCGGACGGGAGCCCCGGATGAAGACCTTAAAAGAGGTACTCTCCCAGTGGTCCGATTACATCATGATTGCCGGAGCCTCCGCTCAGGACGATCGGGATTTTGTGGTTCGTACCAAGGGCTATGAGGATTTCTATAACCTGGAATACAGCCTCCTTTTATTCTCCATCTGTTCCCAGGTATCGGCCATGAAAGGGATCGACATTCAAACCACCAAGGATACCAGCTTCCACGCCAAGCTGGGCAGCAAGGTGCTGCGCTAAACAAGCAAAAGAGGCCCCTAGGGGCCTCTTTTTTTATGGTTTATTTCAATTCTTTTCCAACCCGCTTATTTGGCGTCCAGCCAATTCTCCCCCCAGCCGACCTCCGCAATCAGGGGAACTGAAAGCTCCACCACCGATTCCATGGCGGCGTCCAGCTTCTGCGCCACTTCCTCCTTAAGCGTAGCGGTACAATCCACGATCAGCTCGTCATGCACCTGTAAAATCAAGACTGCGTCATTGCCGTAAGGGGCCAACTGCTCCTCCGTCCGGATCATAGCAAGCTTGATGATGTCCGCCGCCGTCCCCTGGATTGGCGCGTTCATGGCCACCCGTTTGCCAAATTCCCGGACGTTGTAGCTACGGGATTTCAATTCCGGCAGATACCGCCGGCGGCCAAAAAGGGTTTCGGTATAGCCTCGGGCGGCGCCCTCCTCCACACTGCGGTCCAAATAAGCTTTTACTCCTGGAAAGCGGGTAAAATAGGTATCGATATAGGCTGCCGCCTGAGCTCGGGTGGTGCCAATGTTCTTGGCCAGACCAAAATCGCTAATGCCATAGACGATGCCAAAGTTCACCGCTTTGGCGGCGGAGCGCATCTCGCGGGTCACGGCATCCCGCTCCACTCCGAAGACTCGCGCGGCGGTATCGGTATGAATATCTCCGCCGGATCTGAAAATATCCAGCATAGCCGGATCCCCAGAAAAATGGGCCAGCAGCCGCAATTCAATCTGGCTATAATCGGCGGCCACCAACACCCGGCCGGCTTCATAAGGGATAAAAGCCCGGCGGATTTCTCGTCCTTCGGCGGTGCGCACCGGAATATTCTGGAGGTTGGGCTCGATGGAAGACAGCCGTCCCGTGGCGGTAACGTTCTGGGTAAACCGGGTGTGAATGCGGTGATCCTTAGGATCGGCAACGGCGGTTAGCCCATCCAGATAGGTGGATTTCAGCTTAGCGGCCTTTCGGTATTCCAGTACCCAATCCACCACCTCATGCCGGCCGGAAAGCTGCTCCAGCACTTCAGCGTCGGTGGAAAAGCCGGTCTTCCCCTTGGTGGCCTTGATGACGGGCAGTCCCAGATCCACAAATAAAACCTCGCCCAACTGCTTGGGCGAATTGATATTAAAGGATTTTCCCACGCTTTTGTAGATGCGCTCCTCCAGGCTTTGAAGCGTTTTCTGATATTGCCCAGACAGCTCCTTTAAAAACGCCACATCCACCTTAAATCCTCGTTGCTCCATAGCAAATAGTACCGGCCAAAGAGCCGATTCCATCTCCTGGTAGACCGACTCCATCCCCTCGTTTCGCAGCTCAGAAGCAAGCTGCGGTTCCAACCGGTACAGCCCAACAGCGCCTTCCTCCTGGATGCCTTGGCGTTCCAGCAGCTGGCTGAGGGAACGCTTCCCCAGGGCAGGATCCCGCACATAGGCCATAAGGGTTACGTCCTGAACCCCATGGAGGGTCCCTCCCAGAGGAGCGATCTCATGGGCCAGGGATTTGGCGTCCATTACCACCTTGATAATATCCGCATCGGCCAACAGCGGCAGCAACAGCTCAAGGGCTTCTTCTCTCTCCATTCCCTCGTCTACCAGGGTTTTCTTGAGGGGAACACAACAGAGGAACCCTTCTCCTGCAAGCTCCACGGCCTCGTCATCCAGCACCAGGGCGATCCGTCCTTCCTTGCCGCCCCGCAGGATGGCCTCATCAAAGGACACCTCCTCCATAGGAATGGCACAGGCCTCAGACTGCGTCTCCGCTTCGGATGCCACATCTTCGCTTTGAATGCGCTTTAAAAGGGAGGCAAACCCATGATGGGTAAACACCTCTTTGACGCTTTCATAGGAGGGCGCATGATAGGCAAGGGCCGCAAGCTCTGGCATATCCGGCACATCGGGATGGATCACCGCCAGGTCCCGGCTTAAGATCGCTTGATCCCGATACTCCGTAAGTGCCTTCTGAACCTTAGCGCCCCTAGCCTCCTGTGCGTGTTCCAGTACTCCATCCACCGTTCCAAAGCTGTTTAGCAGTGTAACGGCGGTCTTGGGCCCCACTCCCGGCACGCCAGGAATGTTATCGGAACTATCCCCCATCAACCCCTTTAAGTCGGGGATCCGCTCGGGCAGAACTCCCATTTTATCCAAAACGCCTTGGGCGTCCAAGAGTTCGTAATCGGTGATGCCCCGCTTGGTCAAAAGAATCCGGACTCCGTTGCCAGCCAGCTGAAGGGCGTCCTTATCCCCCGTTACCAGCACTGCCTCAGCACCGTTTTCCCGAGCCAGCTGCGCCAAATATCCCAGGATATCATCCGCCTCATAAGCCTGGCGCTCCAGGATGGCCACTCCCATGGCCGATAGGGCTTCCCGAACCATATCAAATTGATACACCAGTTCAGGCGGCGTTTTTTTCCTCCCAGCCTTATAATCGGCATAGGCTTCATGGCGAAAAGTCTTTCCATGCATATCAAAGGCCACCGCAAAGTAATCGGGCTTTTGCTCCTCCACCACCCGCATCAGCATATTCAAAAAACCGTACACCGCGCCAGTCTCCTGTCCTTGTGGATTGGTCAAGGGCGGCAGAGCGTAAAATGCCCGGTGCATGAGGCTATTTCCATCGATTCCCAATATCTTTTTCAAGGCGATTCCTCCTCGCTAGCAGGGTACCATAGGCCTATCCAAAAATCAAACCGCCGCCCAGGCAACGATAGCAAACACTAAGGCTGTTCAAACGGCAGTTGAAGCAGCATTCCAGCTCCCCTAATGCGTTCCCTTCTGTACGCCGTTTTTCTACACAATTAGGAATCCCCTATCCTTCAAATCCAATACAAAAAGGCCCGGCTTGGGCCTTTTTGTATTGCTTCTCTTGGCGGATCAGCATGTTAGCGAATGCGGTATACCGCGCTCACCTGAACCGTGACGGTTAAATCGCCAGCGCTGATCCCCGCCGCAGTATCCGCTGCCAATTCCTGCTTTGCGGTAGCTCCATAAATGGGATAGGGGTCATAGCTGACGGAATCGGTAAGGGTTACTACCTCTCCCAGCGTCACGCCACCGGCGGCAGCCATCGCTTCCGCTTTGCTTTTGGCTTTGGCAGCGCCATCCCCTAAAGCAGCCGTATAAGCCGCGGTTTTATCGGAAACATCGAAGCTCACCGACTGCAGCTGACTCCCGTTGTCGGGAACCGCAGCCTCCATCACCGCTCCCATCTTGTCAATCTCCCGCACCGTAACGGTTACGGTATTCCGGCAGACATAGGCCCGCAAGGTCTGTTTGTTGTTGACATATTGGTAGTCCGGCCCCAGGTGATAGTCCACCGTCACCAAATCCTTCTCCTCCACCCCCAGGGCGATGATGGCCTGGGCGATGGCGGCGGATTTCTCTTGATTTCTCTGCTGGGCATCCTGCGCACCGTTGCTTTCGGTCACCACCTGGTAGGTCACATACCCCATATCAGGGCTTGCGCTGGCCTGACCGGTAGCGCTCACCACGATGGTCCGTTCCGCTGTGCCGGCACTTGTACCGCAGCCCGCCAATGCGCCAATTGTCAAAATGCATCCCAATCCCAAAGCGATCTTTTTTCGAGTTCCTTGCATGGTTTTTCCCATCCTTTCTATGGATAGGACGCATTTTTATGAAAGAAGTTCCAATTCTTTTAACGCCTTTGCCAAGGCGGCGCGTGCTCGAAAAACGCGGCTTTTTACGGTGCCCACCTGGATTTCCAGAGTTTGGGCGATCTCCTGGTAGCTCAGCCCACCGTATTCCAACAGCAGCAAAACCTCCCGATGGCGTTTTTCCAAGCTCATCAGCGCCTTTTGTACCAGGAGGCGCCGGTCTCGGTCCAAAGCCAGTTCCTCGGGGCCTGGTTCATGCGCTGGCTGGGTTGCTTCCATGGGAATCTCCTCTTGGGAAACCGCGCGTTTATGGCGTTTATTGCGACGGAGAAAATCCAAACAGGCATTGGTCGCAACGCGATAAACCCAACTGCTAAAGGCCGACTGAAACTGGAATTTCCCCAGATTCAGATAGATCTTTAAAAGGGCGTCCTGGGCGGCATCATGGGCATCCTCCCGGTTGCGCAATGTCCCTAGACAGACGTGGTAGACCAGAGGTTCACAGCGCAATAATACCGTTTCTACGGCGGCCTGATCCCCCCTTTGCGCCCTCTTTATGGTGATTTCATCCAATGTTTTTGCCATGGCATCCGTAATCTCCATTGATCGCATTATCTCCATTTAAACAGAGATTACATATTGACGCAACACCAGGATTTCTGCTATGATAGTTGAGCATTCCTGCCGGAGTGATGGAATTGGCAGACGTAGTGGACTCAAAATCCACCGGTGGCGACACCGTGCCGGTTCGAGTCCGGCCTCCGGCACCAGACTGAGCCTGGACGCAGTTCGCGTTCAGGCTCTTTTCTTTTGCTCGGAGTGGAGCGCTCATGCCAAGAGATGGGTATCTTTTTTGTAGTATAAACCCAGATTGAGTATTCATAACGGATTTAAGTTATAGACACTCGATTTTTTGTGTCAATCGGTTTCCTTATATGTCGGCATTGAACCTGCCTAATCGTGAAAATATCCGCAGCCTCTGCGCCTGCAAAAGGGAGGAGGCGGCTTCCGCACATTCGATTTCATCTAGCAGCAAAAGCTATTCTTTTTCCTCTCTGTCCCGCAGTTTAAAAGAATTTTAATAGTAATTACCGATAGTATGTCCTTTTTTCTTAAGAAAAGATTGAAAACCAACCAGCTTTATAGTAGATTGTATATGTATATTTGTATTTAGAAAGGGACTTGTCAAAAATGATGGAGAAAGGCAGGCTTTTAGCAAGCAAGCAAGCAAGCAAGCAAGCAAGCAAGCAAGCAAGCAAGCAAGCAAGCAAGCAAGCAAGCAAAGCCTAACTCTGCCTATTTTTCTTGTCAAGCGGAAAATTGTATAAATAGTATAAGCGCACTCTATCCGTTTTGCTGCGGACGGGATGCGCTTTTTGTATTTCGGGAATTCATAGCGAAGGTCTAAATATATTTGAATAAGGGGGAAAAAACGTGAAAACAAGGCGAAGATTTTTGAGTATCCTATTGGTTTTTTGCGTAATACTCGCATTGGTGCCATTGACGGTGTTTGCAGCGGGTATGGCAGATGGAATAACAAATCTGACAGTCAATCAAAGCAAAGTAGCCTTTGCGGGCCATGAATGGTGGGTAGTTGGCGACGGAACAAGCGGAATATATCCGCAGAAAGGGCATATTACCCTGCTTGCGGCAAATGCAGGCCTTATGGATTCCGTTTTTTACGGGCATCAATTTCGTGCGACGGCCAGCAATGAATCTGAAAATTTCAGCAGCTATGTAAGAAAAACTGGCGGGGCAGCTGGAAGAACCTATTACATCGCTAAAAATCCAGACGGATCCGCTTGTCTGGATGCGCCTAACGAATACTATGGAAGTAATTTGCAGCAGCAAATGGAGAAAATTGCCAAGGTATTTCCTAAAAAAGAGCAAGCGCTTATAAGTGAAAGAGACTTCGCCGGAGGAACGACTTGGACAACTTGGGATAAAGATGACGATTCCCTCATTGACGGAATTGTGGGGCCTTCTGTTTACGATCAAAAGCTGTGGAGCTTATCAACAAACGAATATAAAAAATTAAATGAAACCGTGCGTATATACGCAGAAAAAAGAGACGATAACAATTTTTGGTGGCTGCGGTCTCCTTCAGCACGGTGGGATATGTCCGCTATGGCTGGCTACGTTTACAGAGACGACGCAGAAAATGCAATATTTTCAGGTGTAAATTCCCCTAACGCGGCGGAAATAATCTTTATGCCAGCTTTTCTAATGCGGCTGCCGGAGAAAATAATTATGTTTCTTGCATTTTAATGAGCCAGCAAACAGGGAGCATCGCATATTACGGAAAGTTGACAAAAGCCTCTAATTCCGGCGGACAATTTGTGATTCCGCTTGCGAATGCCGCAGATGGAAATTATGTGTTGAAGATTTTTGAAGAGGAAGTCAATGATGAACTCTATACTGATTTTTGCAGCGAACCGGTTCATATGAATCTTGATGTAACCAATGGAACTGGAACAATAAAAGATTTCGATAACATACACGAACATAAGGCGGGAGCGGAATGGAAACACAATGAAACCAGCCATTGGAATGAATGTATGAATAACTGTGGCGAAAAACTGAACGAGGCTCCCCATAGTTATGAATGGGTCATTGACAAGGAAGCTACTGCAACCGAAGCCGGATCAAAGCATGAAGAATGCATTGTCTGCGGTTATGAGAAAGCGGCGGTGGAGATTCCGGCGACGGGAACAACGGGACCTGCTAATCCGAACGAATCCAATGAACCATCCGGGCCTTCCGACCCATCCGCACCTCCGGAGAACCCAGACGATAACTCAAATAACCCACAGACCGGAGACAGCAGTAACCTTGTCCTGCCGATTTTTCTGCTGTTTGTATCGGGTATCGGACTTGCCGGAACTTCGATTTGTCTTAAAAAGAGAAGATACAGCAAATAGGTTTCAGAACAGAGCGCCCCGCAAAATGCGGGGCGCTTTCCTTTACAGGTTTTAGGGCAGCGACCTAACAAGTTTTACTGTTTTGGACAAACCTATTCATAAACAGTCTGCTCACTGAGCCGATGCAGAATTTTACACAGGTATAATAAAGATGGCAAAGCCGATGCGGTGGATTTATCTTCCGAAACCGGTATCCGTTTTATAACGTAGGCCCAGCCAAAGGCTTTGATGCGCAAGTCACGTTTGAGACTTATCCTTTTGTTAATCGATTTACATTTTTTCTATTTTGGATCCTCCCAGCCGGCTTCCCGGCAAGCCTCCAATAGGCCTTTACAGGGAAGCAAACGGCTGATCACATTCCTTTGAGGCTTTTCTCGGGAGGAAACCGATAGCCTTTTGTTTTTGCTCAAAATATCGCCATACTCCACCGGGATCAATTCAATGCCCGATAGACGTTCCATCCATGGCAGGCCCTTTGAAGTATTGACCATCACCGCTGACACCCCCTCCCTTTGATAGCCGGGATGCTCGGGATCCATGCCGAGGTAGTCCCCTAGGGTAATATCCCCCAGCCGGTTCTCTCCTTTGAAGGAGCATCGGTAGCAGCTGGGCCGCAGGAAATATGAAAAAGCATATCCATAGGCGGTATCAAAGAAGGGCATTAGCTCTGTCTTTCCATTTTCCGCTTCCCCCCGAAGATAGGCTGGATACCAGGCGTCCACCTTATGGCGAACGGTGAAGGACGCAATGGGCGCCCCCAGAGACTCCTCCAGGTGATCGATATATTCCACTCCCACCCGGGGCGAGGTGATACCATGGCAGATCAAATCACAGGCCAGCAGGTTGGGGTGGTCCCCGCCAAGGTAGCCTTTGAGAGCTCCCACATCACATGGCGTTCCCACAAAGAGAACCAGCCCCTTTTCCAGGCGTTCCCGCACCAGAGGAAAGATCCCGTTCTTCTGGCTCTGGATATACTTACTGCCCTTTAGAGCCGCCAGATCCTGAGGATGGTTGGTACAGATGTAATGGGTGCTGCGGAAATCTTCCCCATACCGCACCCCGCAGACCCAGCCGCCGGCCTCCAATACCGCTCTAGAGAGCGCGGTGGCAACGCCTCCCGAAGCACAGGAAAGCAGTTCCTTCCGATCCGTTTCATGGGCAGCATAGCAAGCAATGCCGTGCTGGGACAGCCTCATGGATTTTCCAGCCATAATCGGACACTTTTCGCGGCATAGCCCACAATCCACACAAGTGATCCGATCCAACTGCGGATAGAGAAAGCCCTCGTCGTCCGCTTCCATCCGTATGGCATTTACAGGACACACCGCACCACATACCCCGCATCCGCAACAAAGCTCCTTGGCAATCCAGTCCATTCCGACCGCCCCTCCCCTTCAAATCATGGAGCCAGTATACCACAGGCGGAATGATCCGTACATATGTTCGCCTATATTTGGTTTTCTGAAACAGAAAAGCAAAGTGCCCGGCAGCGCCGGGCACAGGCAACAAAACTATTTGAGGGTAAACTGAAAGGTAACCGTTCCCTGGTAATTTCCCTCCCCGGGAATATCCTTGGCATCCACCTGAAGCGCTCCCGACACGTTTTCAGTAGAGGCGCTTTCCGCCATGGCGGTGATGGCCTCCCCAGGCAGTATTTCGTTGCCGCCGCTGAGCAGCTTCATTGGGACCACCTGAGCGGTGTTTGTGGCATTTACCAGTTGAAAGGCCCCCTCCGGTCCGCTGCCGGTAACGGTAATATGCAGCATCTTTCCATTAAAATCGGCCATATCGCTGACGGATATGGTGAACTCCTTGGAGGCAGGGGCGCTGGCCTTGGCAATCACCTGAGTGCCGAAGTCCACCTGGGCGGGAATCTGCACAGTATAGACGGGATCAGGTAGCTTGGCGTTCATGGTAACGTCCACCGACCCCGTGGGATTATCCTGGTTGACGTCGGCGGCATAGGCCGTCATCACGCCAGCGCACAGGAGCACGGCAGATAACAACAGGATGATACATTTTCGCATGGGAAGACTCCTTTCTTCTATTGAACCCACAGGTCCAGTACCACATCCGCTCCATTCAACGGGGCGGGCGGTTCCTCCAGTGAATAACATTGATACCGGAGAACCGCGTGGGGATACCGGCCTGCAGGCAGGGTTCGGATCAATTGGATGTCATAGACTCCCTTGCCCGGGGGAATCAGCTTGGATTCATACACCACCTCCCCATCCACCACCAGGGAGATACAAAAATAACAGGGATTGCCCTGGGGATTCACCAAATTGACCCGCTGGTTCAGCGTATTCGCCGCCAATGTCATGGCACCATAGCCCGGTATGGTGATGTTTCCCGCTCCGGAGGAATCCGTCGGGGAGGGCAGAATGCCCTGCCATTCCACCGCACCGGGATCCACCTCCATCTGCACGCCGGCATTCCCCGTACCGTTTGAAGATCGAAACAGCCCTATTCCTAGGCAAATCCCCGCCACCAACAGCAGCGCCCCGGCACAGAGTGGCAGCCATTTTTTCTGTTTGCGCCTCTCTTGTTTCATGATCCACCATTTCAGAGTTTTCTTGTATTGTATCAGATTCTCCATATGGTTAGAAAGCAATTTTCGACAATATTTGACAATAACAAAAAATATTTCCATGTTTTTTACGAAAAAAAAGCACGCCTTACGGCGTGCTTTTAAATGCCCCGTTTATCCGTTTAGATCCAGCTCCACGGGGCAGTGGTCGCTGCCCAGCACCTGGTCATGGATGATAAAGTCCGCCGCCCGTTCCATCAGACGCCGAGAGGTCAAAAAATAATCGATACGCCATCCGGCGTTGTTCTTCCGGGCGTTGAACAGATAGGACCACCAGGTATAGGCCACCCGGTCGGGATACAGCTCGCGGAACACATCCGCAAAGCCCGCATCCAGCAACTTTTCCATCTTACCCCGCTCCTGATCCGAAAAACCGGCGTTGCCCCGGTTCGTCTTGGGGTTCTTTAAATCCAGATCCGTCCGGGCTACGTTCATATCGCCGCAGATCACCACCGGTTTTTCCCGGTCCAGTTCCATGACATACGCCCTGAAATCGTCCTCCCAGGACATACGGTAATCGATACGGGCAAGCTCCTTCTGTGCATTAGGCACGTAGATGTTTACCAGATAGAAGTCGGGAAATTCCAAGGTAATGGCACGGCCCTCCCCTGCATGGGGAGTATTGGGAATATCATAGACCACCTTTTGGGGGGCGACCCGGGTAAAGACCGCGGTACCGGAATACCCCTTGCGCTGGGCGCTATTCCAGTATTGCTCATAGCCCGCAAGGGACAGCTCCGCCTGATCGGGCTGCATCTTGGTCTCCTGTACGCAGAAGACGTCGGCATCCACCGACTGAAAAAAATCCAGAAACCCCTTGTTGATGCAAGCCCGCAGCCCGTTCACGTTCCAGGATACCAGTTTCATCTCGTCCTCCTAGGGATTGTTTTTGTTGCCTTATTCCGGGCGGTTTTCGTACTCCCTTGCCATGGCGTAACCAGCGCTGGTGCCAATGCGGCTGGCGCCGGCATCCATCATGCGGAGCACATCGCCGACGGTGCGAATCCCTCCAGCGGCCTTGACCCCCATATCATCCCCCACCGTGCGGCGCAGAAGGGCCACATCCTCCACAGTGGCGCCGGCAGCGGAAAACCCAGTGGAGGTTTTGACATAGGCGGCGCCTGCCCTTTTTGCCAGCACGCAAGCCCGGATCTTCTCATCGTCGGTTAAAAGACAGGTTTCCAGAATCACCTTGACGGGGGTATCCCCCGCCGCTTGGATCACCCGCACCATATCGCTGAATACATCGCCATCATCCCCGGCCTTAAGCCGCCCGATGTTGAGAACCATGTCGATCTCCTCCGCCCCGTTCTGAACGGCGGTCGCCGCCTCGTAGGCCTTGCTCTCGGTATCCATGGCCCCCAAAGGAAAGCCTACCACGGCACAGGGCTTTACCTCCACCCCAGTAAGCAGCTCATTGACCATTGCCACATAGCAACTATTGACGCAGACCGACGCAAAGCCGTATTCCCGGGCCTCGTCACAGACACGCTGGATCTCCTGGGGAGTAGCGTCGGGCTTTAGCAGGGTGTGGTCAATAAGCCCGCAGAATTCATCCAAAGTCAGGTTCCGTTTCATATCAATCGTTCCTCTCCGTTGGCGGTTACCAAGCCATAGACCAGCGGGCGTTCCACCCGGGCTTCCCCCAGGTGCACGGCCCTTGTAAACAGCTCTCTGGCCTGATCCAGATTTTTCTCCTCGTTAACGTAAAACAGTGCCAGGGGTTCTCCGGCTTTTACCGGCTCCCCTACCCGCTTTTGCATTAGAATCCCTACGGAGTGGTCCACGGTATCCTCCGCACGGGATCTGCCTGCGCCCAAAAGCTGCGCCGCCCGGCCGATGGCCTCGGCATCCATATGACACACATAGCCATCCGCCTGAGCCAAGATGGGTTCCACCCGTCTTGCCTTTATCAGGGAATCGGGGTTCTCTATCACCCTGGTATCGCCGCCTTGAGCGGCGATGATCTCCCGAAATTTATCCAGCGCTGCCCCGGTGTCCAGCGCTTTTTGCAGCTTTGCTTCCGCCTCTTCCGGGGTGGACGCCTTCCCCGCCGCCAGCATGATCTGTTTTGCCAGAAGCATACACACCGAAAACAGTGGGGATTCCCGCTCCTGGCCCGACAAAACGCCGATGGCTTCCCGGACGTCCAAACCGTTGCCGATGGCATTGCCCAGAGGCTGGTCCATATCGGTCACGATGGCGGTAACCCGGCGGCCCAGCCGCTCCCCGATATCCACCATAGCCCGGGCCAGGCGGAAGGCAACCTCCGTCTCCTTCATAAAAGCGCCGCTGCCGGTTTTTACATCCAATACAATGGCCTCAGCTCCCGAGGCCAGCTTCTTGCTCATGACACTGCTGGCGATGAGGGCCACGCTATCCACGGTGGCGGTTACATCCCGGATGGCGTAGAGCCGCTTATCGGCAGGGACCAGATCCCCAGTCTGCCCCACGATGGCGGCGCCATGGCGGTTCACCAGATCCACCATCTCTTGGGGGGTGAAATCCACCCGTAGGCCCGGGATGGATTCCAGCTTATCCAGCGTGCCGCCGGTATGGCCCAGTCCCCGACCGGACATCTTCGCCACCTTGACGCCGCAGGCCGCCACCATGGGCACCAATACGAGGGTGGTGGTATCCCCCACCCCGCCGGTGGAGTGCTTATCCGCTACCACGCCTCGGATACCGGAAAGATCCACGGTATCCCCGGACTGCGCCATAAAATAGGTCAGGTTGGCGGTCTCCTCCTCATCCATTCCCCGCAGGCATACCGCCATGGTAAAGGCGGAGATCTGATAGTCGGGAATGCTGCCATCGGTAACGCCCTGCACAAAATAGGCGATTTCCTCCCGGCTCAGCCGCTCTCCCCGCTTCTTTTTTTGCAACAGATCGATCATATCCATCGCGCTCACCTCCCATAGAGTGTATGCCATTGGGGGTATTCCAACCCGTGTGGCCCCGTGCGGCGGCCCAAGCCTTCCCGGAGGACGGCCCCTTTTGCCAACGCCCGAAAAGCCGCTCCTTCTGTGGGATCATTATAGCATCCCCCTGCTTTCCGGCACAATAGACATCCTTTTTACAGCCCTTTTCCGCCGCGAACAATGGAAAAAAGCGGAGTTTTTTTCATCATTAAATCATCTTTTGTTTTCAACGCCGTCAAGTTGCTGTATAATGCTACCGTGTGAATGCAATATTCCCGTATATGAGGAGGTGCTCATTGTGAGCAGAATTGGCACCGTATCCATGGGTATCCGTATGCCTGTGATCCGCCAGGGGGATGATTTGGGCAAGATCGTAACCGACCATCTTCTGGCCGCGGTAGAGGAAGAGGGCATTGCCCTCCATGATAAAGACGTGGTAGCCGTCACCGAGTCCATCGTCGCCCGGGCCCAGGGCAACTATGCTACCACTGACCAGATCGCAAAAGCGGTCCGGGCCAAGTTCCCCGGCGGGGAAGCCGCTGTGGTGTTTCCCATCTTAAGCCGGAACCGCTTTTCCATCCTGCTGCGGGGAATCCTCAAGGGGTTGGACAAGGTCTACATTGTGCTGAGCTATCCCAGTGACGAGGTGGGCAACCACCTGATGGATCCCGACGCTCTGCTGGATGCCGGCATCAACCCCTATACCACCGTCATGAACCTGGAAGAGTTCCGTGCTCTGTTCGGCACCTACCGGCATCCTTTCACCGGGGTGGATTATGTGGAATTTTACCAGGGCTTGGGAGACAACGTGGAACTATTGTTTGCCAACGATCCCACCGCCGCCCTGACCGTTACCCCCCACTGCCTGGTGGCGGATATCCACTCTCGGCGCCGGACCAAGCGCCGTCTGCGGGACGCCGGGGCTGCAACGGTGGTAGGCATTGACGAGATCATGACCGAGCCGGTGGATGGCAGCGGCTATAACCCCGACTACGGCCTATTGGGCAGCAACCTGGCCAGCGATGATCGGGTAAAGCTGTTCCCCCGTGACTGCGGAACCCTTGTAACCGATATCCAGGCCCGTATCTTTGAGCGCACCGGCAAAAAGCTGGAGGTTATGGTATACGGCGATGGCGCCTTCAAGGATCCGGCCGGCGGTATCTGGGAGCTGGCGGATCCGGTGGTTTCCCCGGGCTTTACCAGCGGCCTTTCCGGCATGCCCAATGAGATCAAATTCAAATTTGTAGCCGATACCGAGTTGAAGGATCTCTCGGGCGAGGAAGCGGGAGAGGCCATGCGGGAATACATCCGCAACAAGGAAGCGGATCTGACGGGCAAGGACGCCTCCCTGGGCACCACTCCCCGGCACCTGACCGATCTTCTGGGCAGTCTTTCCGACCTGACCAGCGGCAGCGGCGACAAGGGTACTCCCGTGATCCTCATCCAGAATTACTTCACCAATTACGCCACCGAATAATCCAAACCGCGTAAAAAGGGCCCATATGGGCCCTTTTTCATTTATTGGATTTTCATACATTTATTTACAAAGTTTATGAAAAGCCGTTGCAGTTTACGCGAAAAAAAAGTATACCTTTCTTCGCATCAAGAATTTCTGATAATTTGTACTTAAAAACCCCAAATAATCGGGGGTTTTTGTTTCTTTGACTTCAATGAATAAAGTATACCTTTCTTACTAAACGAAAAAGAACAGCATTGGCACGTTCTCTCGGAGGATGCATACAAAAGCTTCTCCGGGTTAGCAGGAAAAAAATGGAGGAGGCATTTGTATGAAGAGGAAAAGATGGCTTGGGCTGCTCCTTGCAACGGCAATGATGCTGGCGCTGCTGCCCATGACGGCGTTTGCCGCTCCCACGCAAGTATACATGGGCGGCGGCTATTTGAGCGACGGCGCGAACAGCGTTGGCGGTGGTACCGCTACCCTGGATGTGACGCAGAACACCCTAACCCTTGAAAACGTCTCGGTAACCGATTATATTTGGATCAACTCCAACAGCGCGTTTACGATTATCGCTAAAGGAACGAATGCAGTTGGAACCGCCGACGCTTCCGTAAGCGGCAGTGCTTTATGGAGTGAAAACGTGCCAACGCTAAACATCAACGTCGAGAGCGGCGCGGAACTCGGCCTGTATGCGGGAAGCGGGAATGGCCTTTATCTTCCCAACGGCGTTGCCAATATCTCTGGCCCTGGCAAATTAATCGCAAGCGCTGAATATCCAGCCATCTTTACAAAAGGCGATTTGAATTTAAACGGCGGCTTACAGGCCGAAATTGTTTCGGACAGTAACGGCATTCAGGTAAGCAAAGGCAACATCAACATCGAGAACGCCAAGCTCACGGCGGATGCGTATTACGTCGCCCTATTTGCTCAGATGTATGATGAAATAACCGATGCTGATATTCCCTCCGCCGTTACCATGAAAAACAGCACCGTTTCCCTTACCACAGGTGAGTGCCAGGGCGTGTATTGCGGCTCCGGCGGAATCCTGGTAGAGGATACCGTCCTCACAACAAAGACCGACAAGGAAATTTACTCAGAAGGATATAGCCTATACTCCTATGGCGACATCACCATTAAAGGAGATGATACCGTCATCAACGCCGATGACGATTATGGCATTGCTGCCGATGACGGCGTTCTGCGGATTGAAGGGGGAAAAGTTGACGTTTGTTCCACAGACGTGGCTTTAACCGGGTGGTACGGCGTTGAGATCACCGGTGGAACCATCTCCGCAAGCGCTGAAGAAGGCGCGGCTGTGCTGGCAACGGAGGGCCTCGTTCAGATCAAAGGTGCGGATACCAAACTAACGGCAACATCCAACAGCTCCGATACGGCGGCGATCTCCAATGGCATCACCGGCGGGATTCTTCTCGACGCCGACATTACTGCAAAAAATACCGCGAATTATACGCCCATAGAGGGCAAAAACAAGGATAAGAGCGTTGCCATCGCCCTGGGCGCCGGCGTGGGAGCCGTCAACATCAACGGCCAGACGACGGGCGACGTAGTCGTATATAACGAGGCGGACACCAAGTTCTCCTACTTCATCCTTGCGGATGGCGAATCGACGGATGCCGTTTTAGATACCGTAAAAATCTGCAAACATACTTGGGGAGCGCCGGTGTGGAGCTGGAACGCAGAGCACACCGCAGCAAGCGCTCTATTCACCTGCACCAAGGATGCCGGGCATACCGCAAAGGTTGATGGAACCATCACGGCTTTGACCACGGACGCAACCTGCGGAAGCGATGGCAGCACCGTCTATACCGCAACGGCGACGTTCAACGGCAGCGCCTATACCGATGAAAAAACGGTATCCATCCCGGCGATCGGAGCGCATCATTATGTCGATGGAACCTGCACCGTTTGCGGCGCTGAGGAAAAGACCGAAACCGATGTTCCGAAAACCGGCGATGCCAGTAATCCCGCACTTTGGACTGCATTGGCACTCTTTGCTGCCGGCGCCTTCGGAATCACCTTCTATGGGAGAAGAAAAGAAGTTAAGTAACTATAATGCATAGAAAGGGAGCGGAACCTTTGTTCCGCTCCCTTTTTTATCATCCGCCTTTTATTTGATTCCCATCCCGCTACCAGGCGCCTCCGCCGCCGCCTCCGCTGCCACCGCCGGTGAATCCGCCGCCTGAGAAACCTCCTCCAGTGAATCCGCCGCTCCCGCCGCCTTGAGGCGCGGGCGCAGATACCATGGTTTGGGTCATTCGGCCCATGGACCGGTTCATGTAATGGACCATCCAGATGGCGCTCATGGTATTCCAATTCTGCCCCTGGTACCAGATGGGAGGTTCGGTGAGGATCCCCTCAAACCGCCGGCCCAGGGTTTCCTCCAGTCCCAGCACCATCGCATAGGGCAACAGTCGATAAAAATAGCCAGGGTGCTCCCGGGCCATGGCAAACAGGCTGCTTTCATCCGTTTGGGTCAGGTACAGCCGCAGACCTAGCAGCTCCTCCATCAACCTCCGTCCATAGACGGAACGCCGTCGGATAAAGGGATGCAGGGCCAAGCATAGCACGCCCACCAGGGTGTAACCAACGGCAATAGCTGGAGACAGTTCCCCCTGCGAAGTCATCAAAAAAACCTGAATCCCCGCAAATGCCAAATAGAACAAGCCCAACAATCCGCTCCACAAACGGCGTCGGTGGCGCTCCATCTTATGCCAGCTATTGTATAGCTGCGCGCTGAACCACAGGGCCAGCAGGCCGGCAACCAGGGGCAGGATCCCAAACAAGCTGAACGCAGGGTCTCGCTTCAAGCATCCCAGAAGCGGTCCCACCGAAAGGAATAGGGCGGCCAAAAGCGCCAACAGGGTAGACCATCTCCCCGCAGACCGATCCTCCAGCCGGTGTTCTCCGGTAAATTCGCCAGCCACCGCTTTCTGGGCGTCGGCCACCGAGGGATAAAACTTTTCCTTGAGCTGTTCATGGGTCACGGTGCCAGCGGTCTCATCCCCCAGGGCAAACAACGCGTCATACAAGGTGTGCTCGTAGCCCCGATGCCCGTCATCCAGCGGAGCGCCACGGGTCAGGAGGAATCCGTCCTCCCCAATGTCCGCCATGGTAAGGTGCCCCTCCTCTGCCCATTGCAGAATCAGGCTGGCAATGTCATCGGGACTACAGCTAAAATTAATGAGATACCCCGCCTCGGCGGAGTTCAGTTCCTTGGGCGGGAAAGGCTGAGGCACCGGCAGAAGCGGGCGCTCCCGGCCAAGCAGAAGATAGAGCACCAAAAACAGTACCAAGAGCGCCGTGGCCGCTACCAGCGCGATCCAGTTTCCCGCAGACGCCGGCCGGGTAAAGAATCCCTCAGGATAGACCACACGCACCCCGATCAGAGCGCCGGCAGGCAGCTGCTCCAGGGCCACCGTCAGAGCCCCGTTTTCATCCATCTTGGCGGCAAGCTCCCGATCCACTCCATCTTCAGTGCGGCTAAACGCCCGGTATTCGTTGGGAATCTCCGGCAGATGTACCCGAAGGGTTCCGGACATCGCCCCGGCTTCCGCCGTTCCGGAGAAGAGCCAGAGGTCAGCGTAATCCATTTGGCGGTTTCGATCCAACTCCTGATCCACGGTATAGGACAGGGCAAAGCGCTGCTGCCCCGTGGCCATGGCGGTATGCAAAAAGGCCGCTCCATATTCCGCGTCGTAATCCATCCCTTCCCCCTCGACGTCCAGAATCCAGGTCTTTTCCTCCCCCTGCGGGGAAAGCGGTACCAGGACTCCCTCCCTGGGTTCGGACAGCTCCAGATCCAATTCCCGATCCACCCGATAGCTCCGGTCCCGGTTTAAGGTGACGATGGCATCGGCCTTGAGAACAGTCAGGGGAGACAGCACCTGGGGCGCCTCGTCAAACGCCCCCTCCTCCAGATATCCATGGAGGGTAACGGCGGTCCCGGGCGCCAATGCCTCCTTGCTCTCCAGCGTGATGAGAGTGCCGTAATCGGCAGCCAGGATATAGGGATTGCCGGTTTCCCCCTCCCTGCCTGAAAACACCTGGTAGCGCACAGGGCGCTCCGGCAGTTGAACGGCGGCGGAAAAACGCTGGATGGAACACTCCCAGCCCTGGCCCAGCAGATTGATATAGGCGTGGTCATAGCTGGAATCTCCATCGGCGGCATGGTCCATGGTATAGCGGATCACATACCGCTGCATTCCCGTCACATATTCCCCCGGGGTTCCAATGCGGATGCGCAGGGTTTCTCCCCCTGGCTCCAGCTGATATTGAGCGCCCTCCACCGAGATGTCGTGAAGATTGTAATCCTCCTCCCCGCCGAAAAGGGGCAGATCGCGATAGATCCCCTGGCGCTCCGATGGGAACCGCACATCGATGGTCTCGGTGACCACATACCGCCGGGCACGGTCCATCCGAACCTCCACCTGGTATTGTTCGATGGTATAGTCCACATCCTGGGCCCGGACGGATACCGGGATTGAGAAAAGGCCCCAGAACAACGCCAGGGCCAGAAACAGGGAAGAAACGCGCTTCATCTTTTCTCCTTAATGGGCCAAAGCCCCTTTTGATTCCCCAAACAGGGGGAGGACAGAAAATTTCCGCACCGCAGCTATCAAGCCGGCGGGAAAGGAGCGAACCTTTCCGTTGAGGGCCCGAACGGCAGCGTTATAATCCTCCTTGCACAGAGCGATGTCCTGCTCCAGCAGGGCAATCCGGCTCAGAATAGCCCGCTCCTCCTCATCCACAACTGCCTGTGCGGCCGCAGCGATGGCCAGGGTCAAGCGGGTTTCGGCGCATAGCCGATCCTCCCTTTTCTCCCGGTTGGCCTCCACCGCCCGCCGGGCTTCCCGAATGCCGGAAAGCAGGGTTTGCTCCTCCCCCGCCAGCATCCGATCGATGCGCTCCAGGCGGGCATCCAGAGGAACCGCCATCATACCGTAGGCTTTTTCCGTCCGTTTTTGTAGCTCTTTCAACTTTTTATGGGTGGATACGCCGTATCCGCCAAACAGGGTCATCATCAGCAAAAGCGCCAATGCCCACATACCGCTACGCCTCCATACAAGTTTCGCGACTCAAGCCGCTTTTTTAGCATGCCCCTATTTTGACATCTCCCAGCACTTTTTTCAACTGTCCCCTGGTTTCGCCCCAAAAAACTGTTGAAATTGCGCCGCAATTCTTCCCAACAAACGCCACAAGATCCAGGAAGTCCCCCTTGTATTTTCTTCGCATATTGTGGATAATAGGATTAGATATTGAACAGATGTTCAATATGAAGGGAAGGTGTGGACATGACCTATCGTCTTTATGTGATTACGGGAGCAACGGGACATCTTGGCAACGGCCTTCTATGGCTGCTGCAGCAAAGGAAGGCTCCGGTAAAAATTCGGATCATGGCTCTGCCGGGGGAGGATGTTTCCGCCCTTTCTCCGTATCAGGAGATAGAGATCGTTCGTGGGGACGTATGCGATTACGATAGCCTGATATCCGCTTTTGACGGCCGGAGCGCAGGAATTCAGCCGCAGGAAACAGCGGTTATCCACTGTGCCGGCGTGGTCTCCATCTATAAAAAGGATGACGGCACCGCCCGCCGTGTCAATGTGGAAGGCACCGCAAACGTTATTGAAGCCTGCCGGGTCCTGGGCATCGGGCGGCTTCTCTATGTAAGCAGCGTTCATGCCCTGACCGAAGCAGCCCATGGCGGCGTCATGCGGGAGCAATCCCGGATGGAGCCCGCAAAGGTGGTGGGCCTGTACGCCAAAACCAAGGCAGAGGCCACCAACCTGGTGCTGGACGCCGCTCGGAACGGGCTGGACGCGGTGGTAGTACATCCCGCCGGCATCATAGGGCCTTTGGATCCCGGCTGCACCCATTCCACCCAACTGGTGTTGGAGTACCTTAAGGGGGGATTGCGGATTGCCGTTCCCGGCGGCTACAACTTCGTAGATGTTCGGGATGTAGCCCAAGGAATCCTATCGGCGGTGGAGCGGGGAAAAAGCGGACAATGCTACATTCTTTCGGGACGGTATATCTCGGTAAAGGAGATCCTCGCCACCCTCTTTGACATCACCGGGCTTCATAAATGCAAGCTCTTGGTGCCCATGTTTTTGGCCAAACTGGCGGCGCCCTTTTCGGAGCTGCATTACCGCCGAATTCGCAAAAAGCCTCTTTTTACCGGGTATTCTCTTTATACCCTGGGCGCCAACTCCAACTTTGATCACAGCCGCGCCACCCGGGAACTGGGCTTCCGGCCCCGGCCCATTCGGGACAGTTTAGCGGATACCGTAACCTACCTCAAAAGCCATGGGAGGCTGGGCAGCCGCGGCCTGCGACGCCGCAAAACCGAAAACGCCACAGCATAGGGCTACACAAAAAAGCACGCGGAAAGAGCGTGCTTTTTTTGCGTTTTAGAATACTGCATTTCCCGTTTCCCCTTGTCTCCCCCCGCAGCCTATGCTATCCTGGTGCCATCAAAAGGGGGGCTAAATCTCAATGGAAAACACAAAAACTGCCGATCTATTCAACGACGTCATGGGCCCCATCATGTGCGGTCCGTCCTCCTCTTCCACGGCGGGGCCAACCCGCATCGGGCGGCTCACCTATGACCTCTGTGGTCAGGGGGACTACAAAAAGGTGGTCATCGAATATTCCAGCCACACCGGGTATTCCCATGGCCGGGGTAGCGGAACCACCAAGGGCGTTACCGGGGGTCTCATGGGCTGGATGCCGGATCATGAGAATCTGTTTTATTCCCTGGATGTCGCCAAGGAGCGTGGTCTGGACATCCCCGTTGTTATCACTGAGGATCCAGTACCCCATGTCAATACCATCACCTTAAAATGCCGCCTGAACAACGGGATGGACATCAGCACCCGTATGATCTCCATGGGCGGTGGCAGCGTGGCCGTGTACCAGATCGACGACCTCCGTGTGGATCTGTTTGGCGGCCGGTATGAGGTGGTGGTCTGGGGGGATTCCGCCGCCCAGGCCGCCGCTCAGGCTCTTTTGGGACGGGCGCCCGTTGCCCAAAACGACCATCTGGCCGTCTTCAGTCGGGAGGAGGAAGCCGATATCGACGTGGTGCGGAACCTGTCCGGCGTGCGCTATGCCTCTCAGCTTTATCCCGTAGTGCCCTGCGTAACCCGGGACGACGCCCAGGCGCCTTTTACCACCGCAGCCGGCATGCAGGCTTGGCAGGCGGAGCACGGCGGCAGTATTCTAGACGCGGCTTTTGCGTATCAAAGCGGCATCAGCGGATGGGACCAGAAGCGCATCATGGATTGGAGCCTCCATCTCCTGGACGTGATGGATCAATCGGTCCAGGCCGGCCTTGATAACGATGGCCGTGGATTTTTCTGTGTTCGTCCGGTCAGCCACGCGTTAAAGGAGCTTCATGAGAAGAAAAAGTTCCTGGATACCGGCATATTGGGCGTTGCTACGGTGGCCGCCACAGCTGTGATGGAATCCAACATGTCCATGCGGCTGGTGATCGCCGCTCCCACAGGCGGAAGCGCAGGGGTATTCCCCGGTGTAGCCGCGGCCCTGGCGGAAGCGGGATATACCCGGGAACAGATCGCCGAAAGTCTTCTGGTGGCGGCGCTGGTCGGCGCTTTCATCTACAACCAGGCTACCTTTACGGCCTCGGTGGGAGGCTGTGCCGTGGAGATCGGCGCCGCTAGTTCCATGAGCGCCGCCGCAGCGGCCTATCTCTTGGGCGGGGACACCAAAGTCTGTCTGGACGCCGCTGGGCTGGCCCTGCGAAACCTCACGGGTTTGGCCTGCGATCCCCTGGCCTCCGGGGTGGAGGTGCCATGCATCCACCGGAACGCCATGGGCAGCGCCAACGCCATCGTCAGCGCCAACATGGCCCTGGGCGGCGTGGATCCCGTTCTTCCCTACGATGAGGTCATCGAAGCCATGTATGTCTTCGGCAAAAACTGTGTGGACAACAACTGGGCCTGTGGCCGCATCGGCCGAGTAGGCGCCCAGGGCACCGCCACGGGGCAGCGGGTGCGGGAGGAGTTTTCTCGTAAGGCTCCCATGGACTAAACCAGCCGGAACCCAGTCCTTACCGCGACCCAGTTTCTAACCCTTTATAGAAGCAGTAGAAAAAGCCCGCAGCCGCGGGCTTTTTCTTGTTTCCCTGGACATCCCCTTCTGAATGAAAAATTTATGTTGCAAAATTCTGTTCTTTTCTGTCCCCTTCCTTGTAATCTTTTCAAAATATAGTAATATAAAGGTATCAGTGTAGCACCATAACAATCTACCAAAAGGAGCGTGTTTTCCATGAGCAATGTAAGAGCGTTCGTCAGCAAGCGGGTTGTGGATGGATACCGGATGATCCACGATGGCGTGGTGGTCATCGCCGATGGCAAGATCCAGGCGGTGGGTGCCCAGAAAACCACCAGGATTCCTGAGGGCGCCGAAGTGGTGGACTGCGGCAACAACGTGGTCTCCCCCGGGTTGATCGATATCCACATCCATGGATGCAAGGGCCAGAGCGCCAATGAAAGCCTGGAGAATACCCTCCAGCTTTGTGAATTTGTGGCCCAGTACGGCACCACCTCCATCCTGCCTACCGTCAACAGCACCGATGGCGTCCGTTACGTCTACGAGGCCAGTGAAATCCAGAAGAAGGAAGGCTACAAGGGCGCCGCCATTCCCGGCAGCCACATGGAAGGCCCCTTCCTTTCCCCCAAAGAGCTGCCCGGCCGGCCCGAGGTGGACGCGCACCTCCTGCCCCCCACCATTGAGAAGTTTGACGAGTTCTGGGAGGCCAGCCACGGCCAGATCAAGATGGTAGACATCGGCATCGATCGTCCCGGTGCCTTTGAGCTGACCCGGTACATGCGGGATAAGGGCGTTGTGGTATCCATCGCCCACAGCAAATCCGGCTATGACCTCATGATGGAGGCCATGGAACACGGGGTCACCCATGCCACCCACCTCTACAACGTCATGACCGGCCTCCACCACCGGCGGCCCGGCATCACTGGCGCCTGTCTTACCAACGACATGATCAACTGTGAGTTGATCTGCGATACCCTCCACGTCCATCCCGCCGCCATGGAAGTTGCCATCCGGTGCAAGGGCTACGACCGCATCGCCATGATCACGGATCTTTCCATGGCCGGTTTGCCGGACGGCGACTACGAGCGTCCTGGCGGCACTACCATCACCGTAAAGGATGGCATCGCCCGGATGAAGGGTTCCGATCCCAGTCAGGACAACACCATGGCTGGATCCTGCATTACCCAGAACGTAGGCGTGCGGAACGTCCACAAGGTATTGGGGCATCCCATTGAAGCCGCCATCCGCATGGCCACCATCTCCCCCGCCAAGATGATGGGATTGGACAGCTTTACCGGCAGCCTGGAGGTGGGCAAGGACGCCGACATCACCATTTGGGATGACGATTTCAACGCCCTTGAGACCATCGTAAAGGGCACCACCGTCTATCAAAAGTAAGCATCCAACCGGATATCTCCCTCCCATGAGGGGGATATCCGCATTTTTTGTCCATTTAAAGGAGGATTCATCCAATGAGCAACATTCGCGCACTAAAGAGCAAACAGGTCATCGACGGCTACCGCACCATCCATGATGGCGTTGTGGTCTACGCGGACGGCAAGATCCAAGCCGTAGGCGCCCAGAAGACCACCCCTATCCCGGAGGGAGCGGAGGTCGTCGACTACGGCGATAACGTAATCTCCCCCGGCTTTATCGACATCCACATTCACGGCTATAAGGGCCTCCGGGCCAACTCCAGCCTGGAGAACACCATGGGCCTGGCGGAGTTCATCACCCAGGGCGGCACCACCTCGTTCTTGCCCACGGTGGATTCCGTTCCCGGCGTCCGTTACGCCTATGAGGGCGCGGAGCTGCAGAAGAAGGAGGGCTACAAGGGCGCCGCCATCCGGGGCAGCCATATGGAGGGGCCCTTCCTCTCTCCCAAGAACCTGCCCGGCCGGCCCGAGGCGGATTCCAGCCTGCTGCCCCCCAGCATCGAGCTGTTTGACGAGTTCTGGGAAGCCAGTCATGGCCAGATCAAGATGGTGGACATCGGCATCGACCGCCCCGGCGCCTTTGAGCTGACCCGGCACATGCGGGACCTGGGCATCGTGGTATCCATCGCCCACAGCAAATCCGGCTATGATCTCATGATGGAGGCCATGGAGCATGGGGTCACCCACGCCACCCACCTCTACAACGTCATGACCGGCCTACACCACCGGCGGCCCGGCATCACCGGCGCCTGCCTCACCAACGATATGATCGACTGCGAGCTGATCTGCGATACCCTCCATGTCCATCCCGCCGCCATGGAGATCGCCATCCGGTGCAAGGGCTATGACCGCATCGCCATCATCACCGATCTGACCATGGCCGGCCTGCCGGACGGCGAGTACGTCCGCCCCGACGGCGTGGTGCTGGAGGTAAAGGGCGGCGTTTCCCGGATGAAGGGCGCCGATCCCAACCAGGACAACACCATGAGTGGCTCCTGCTTCCTCCAGAACGTAGGCGTCCGCAAGGTCCATGAGCTGGGGCATCCCCTCCACGCCGCCGTGCGGATGGCCACCATCTCCCCCGCCCGGATGATGGGACTGGATAAAGTCACCGGCAGCCTGGAGGTGGGCAAGGACGCCGACATCGTGGTGTTCGACCCGGATGTCAACATCCTGGAGACCATCGTGAAGGGCACCACTGTCTATCAAAAGTGACCAACCATACCCTGGGTTCATGAAGTGAACCAGTGCGGCATGGCGTACTGCGTCTAAAGTGATGAAAGAACCAGAATCAATCACCTTCTCCGCCCAAGTGGTTTTATCCCTTGGGCGGTCAAAGTAAGGAGGAATCAAAAATGAGTAAGATACGCGTGTTGAAGAGTTCTCGAGTGGTGGATGGCTACCGTACCATCCGCGACGGTGTTGTGGTTTACCAGGATGACAAGATCCAGGCCGTAGGCGCACAGAAGACCACCCCCATTCCAGATGGTGCCGAGGTGGTGGACTATGGCGATAACATCATTTGTCCCGGCTTTATCGACATTCATCTCCACGGCTGCAAAGGCGAGGCCGCAATGGAAAGCCTCCGCAACACCAAGCAGTTATCGGATTTTGTCGCCCAGTATGGCACCACCTCCATCCTGCCCACCGGCCGGAACTTCAGCGTGGTGGATTATGCCTACCAGATGATGGAGGTTCAGAAGAAGGAAGGCTATACCGGCGCAGCCATCGCGGGCAGTCACATGGAAGGCCCCTTCTATCCTCCGAAAAATCTGCCGGGACGGCCCGATGTGGATGCGGGCATCATCCCTCCCGATATCGATAAATTCAACGAGGCCTGGGAATTGAGCCATGGCACCGTTAAGCTTCTGGATCTAGGCGTTGAGCTTCCCGGTGCCTTTGAACTGGCCCGGCATGCTAGAGACCTGGGCATTCTTGTGGCCTGTGCCCATAGTAAAGCGGGGTACGACGCCATGATCGAAGGCATGGAGCATGGCATCACCCATGCCACCCATCTTTATAACGTCATGACTGGCCTTCACCACCGGCGGCCCGGCATCACCGGCGCGGCCCTGACCTCCGACATGATGACCTGTGAACTGATCTGCGACACCTATCACGTCCACCCCGCCGCTATGGAGATTGCCATCCGGTGCAAGGGCTACGACAGAATCGCCATCGTCACCGACCTCTCTATGGCCGGCATTCCCGACGGCGAATATGTAAAGCCCGGCGGCGTAGCTGTGGTGGTTAAAGACGGCGTCTGTCGGTTCAAGGGGTCTGACCCCAGCCAAGACAACACCATGAGCGGCTCCTGCTTCACCCAGAACGTAGGCGTACGCAACGTCCATAAGCTCCTGGGGCATCCGCTCCACGCAGCCATCCGCATGGCTACCATCTCCCCCGCTAAGATGATTGGAATCGACTCCTTCACCGGCAGTCTGGAGGTGGGCAAGGATGCCGACATCGCTGTGTTTGACGACGATTTCAACTCCTTGGAAACCATCGTAAAGGGCACCTCCGTTTATCAGAAATAGCCGGCTGGTGTCCCACCCCAGTGCCGCAAAGGAAAACGGTTCCTTGGGAATTGTTCAATTCGGCGGTACAAAACCATTATTTTTTATGAGGAGTTGATTCCATGAGTAACATACGCGCTCTTAAAAGTACCCGTGTGGTGGATGGTTACCGCACCATTCACGATGGCGTTGTCCTTTACCAGGACGGCAAGATTCAGGCTGTGGGCGCTCAGAAAACCACCCCCATTCCGGAGGGCGCCGAGGTGGTGGACTATGGCGACAAAATCGTTGCGCCTGGGCTCATCGACATCCATATTCACGGCTACCAAAGCAAGATGTGCGGCAGCAGCCTGGAGAATACCCTGGGCCTGGCGGAGTATGCCGCCAAAGCCGGTGTGGCCAATATCCTGCCCACCTCTTCTACGGTGGAGGGCGTAGGATACGCCTATGAGGCCAGCGAGATCCAGAAAAAAGAGGGATACAAAGGCGCGGCCATCCCTGGCAGCCATATGGAAGGCCCCTTCCTCTCCCCCAAGAACATTCCCGGCCTGGAGGCCCAGGACGCCGATATCCTGCCCCCTAGCATTGAAACCTTTGATCAGTTCTGGAAGGCCAGCCATGGCCAGGTCCGGCTGGTAGATATCGGCATCGACCAACCCGGCGCTTTTGAGCTGACACGGCACCTTCGGGATCTGGGCGTGCTGGTATCCATCGCCCACAGCAAATCCGGCTATGATCTTATGATGGAAGCCATCGATCACGGGGTAACCCACGCTACCCATCTTTATAACGTCATGACTGGCCTTCACCATCGGCGGCCCGGCATCACCGGCGCTTGTCTCGTAAACGATGTGGTTTCCTGCGAGCTCATTGGCGATACCTACCATGTCCATCCCGCCGCTATGGATGTAGCCATCCGGTGCAAAGGGTATGACAAGATCGCCCTGATTTCCGATCATCTTATGGGGGGACTACCGGATGGAGATTATGATTTGCCCTTGGGTTCCATCACCGTGAAGGATGGCCTCTCACGGGTGAAGGGCGCGGACCCCAACCAGGATAACACCATCGCCGGCTCCTGTTTCCTCAGCAACGTTGGAGTGCGCACGGTGGTTCAGGTACTGGGGTATCCGCTCCATGCCGCCATCCGCATGGCCACTATCTCCCCCGCCAAGATGGTAAAGATCGATTCCTTTACCGGCAGCCTGGAGGTAGGCAAGGATGCCGATATTGCCGTCTTTGACGACGATTTCAACGCTCTTGAGACCATCGTAAAGGGCACCACCGTCTATAAAAAATAGTGCCGCTAATCGGTAGAATAAGTTATGTAAAAAGCCCGCCGGCATCAACCGGCGGGCTTTTTACATATGCGGCTCCCTTATTCCGCAGGAACCGTAATGGCATCGGTGGTCAGCAGGAACTGAACCGAACGGGGCACGATTTTTCCTGGGGCGGCAAAGGATACGATCTCCCCTTCTCCCAGATTGCCAAACTGATCGAAAACCGAGGTAGCTTCCTGAATGCCGTTTCGGATGCCGGTCTGCCCATCGATAAGCTTCTGAACCTGCCCGGGCAGTCCCAGGATGTTGCTATGGAGAGAGCTAAGGCCATCTCGCAGCTCCCCAACGCCGGCGGCCAGGCCATCAGCACCGGCGGCCAGCTCTTTGCCTGCGGATACGGCATCATCCATCTTACCCAGGTCATCCGCCAAGGCCGACAGCTGCCCAAACAGCGTTTGGAACTGCTCAAGCTGGCCAGACATCCCCTCCAACTGGGTTTGAATCCCCTGAATGCTCTGAAGGATCTGCACTTTCTCCTGTCCATCGGGAAGCTGCATAGCCAGCTGACCCATGGAACCCAGGATCCCTGCCAATCCGGTTTTCAACCCGTCAAAATCGGGAGGATTCTGCGCCGCCCCCTCCAACGCCTGGATGATAGGCGCAAGATCGGCGATGCTCTGCTCCAACCCATCCGCATACTGGTGAAGGCCGCTTGCCAAGCCATCGGCTCCGGACTTGATGGAGTTGGCTCCATCCTTGAGCTGTCCAACCCCGGTACCAAGACTGCCTAGGCCATTTTTCAACTGCTGAGTCCCACTGATGATCTGATCCTGACCGTCCTTAAGCTGATTGATTCCATCCCGAATGGTATTGAGATCGGTGCCCAGGATCCCAGAAACATCGCTCTGGGAACAGGTAGCCATGATGGAATCCATGTGAAACTCCTTGGCTGTAAAAGAAACGGTATACTCGGCCTCACTGCCGGGCATCGCCATATAGGCCAGGGTGGCGGTCTTCCCGGAGATCACCTTCGCCATGGCGCCAGGTGCGGCCACATCGGAAGCCATCGATAGATCCAGGGGCACCTGTACCTGGCACATAAAGTTATTCTGAAAATAGGTTTGGGCATCGGGGTTGGTCTTAATGGAGAGGGTCATCTCCACCTTTCCGCTTTTCCCTGCCAGCTCTTCGGGGCTGATGGGCTCCCCATCCAAGGCGTAAGACACCGTCATATGGAAGGGAATCTGTCCATTTTCCACCTTGCCCTGGTAGTAGAATCCCTCGGGATAGGCGTCCAAGTTCCAGGTGAGCTTATCCCCATCCTGGACGGGGCTCTCCCCCCCTGAAAGATTTACGATGTCGCTGTAACTTCCATAGTCCTCATAGGATCCCAGCTTGCCGGCCTCCAGGCGGTTCACCACGATGGTCTCCTTGGCTTCTCCAGCGCTGGTAAGGGTTACATATACCGTCTCATCTTTAACAACGGTTTGTGGATCGTACTCCGCAGGCGCTTCCTGGGCCAGAACGGGTAGGCAGACCAAGGAGAGAGAGATGGCCAGAGCAATGGCCGAATACCAAAGTTTTTTCATAGGGATTCCACTTCCTTTTCCATTGCGGGCTGTTCCCCCTGTTGGGATGGCCCATGGGATTTTTTACGCAGGGACCAGGTGGTCCGATGAATGATCTTGTCACAAAGGGCTAATAGCGGCGGCAGCAGCACCAATACCAGTAACCCCGAAAGGAAAGCGCCGCGGCCGATCAACAGGCCAATCTCCTTTACCGCGGAGATGCTGGAGATGAAATACTCACCCATGCCGGCCACAGTGAGAATGAAGCTGCTGATGAGAATGGATCCCCCCGCCGCTTTAATGGCCGAGGTAGCCGCTTCCTTAGGGGGAACCAAGGCCCGTCGGAATTCCAGATACCGATCGGACATCAAGATCGCGTAATCGATGGTTGCCCCCAGCTGTATGGAGCTGACCACCAAATACCCGATGAAGGTGAGGCTCACCCCTTGGAAATAGGGTACGCTCATGTTGATCCAGATGGAAAGCTGAATCACCGCCACCAGCAACACCGGCAGGGACACAGACCGGAAGGTAAACAGGATGATCAGCGCTACCGCCAGGATGGAAAACCAGTTGACCACCAGGTTATCCCGACTGACGGTATCCTTGATATCCGCGATGCTGGAGGCCATGCCCGCCATATTCCAGGTATCTGGGTAATGGGCTTGACACAGCTGCTTGATCTCCTCCACGGCGGCAAACATCTCGGGGCTCTCCTCCACGATGTTTAGATTGACAATCAAACGAACGGAGCTCTCGGATTGGAAGTTATCCAACACCGCCGCGGGAAGGATTTCCCGGGGTAGGGTGGGATCAACCATGGTGGTGAGGCTTTGAACCGATCCCACATAGGGAAGCTGGGACAACTGCTCTCCTAACGCGATCTCCTCGGCAATATCCCCCCGGGGCACGATGATCAGCATCTGCTGGCTCAAATCAAAACGTTCCTCAATCCGCGCGGCATCCTGTCCGCCCTGGCCCTCGCCGGAGCTGACGGAGGTATCCCCATAAAGAAAATGGTTGTTGCTCTGGGCCAGGAACACCGGTACCGCGATCACCAAAGCCAGGGCGATCACCAGATAGCGGATCTTCATGATGCCCCTGCCCAAGCCGTCAAAGGTGCGCAGAATGGGTTTATGCCGGGTGCGGTTGATGAGGCCGCTTGCAAACTTTAGGATCACCGGCATCACCAGGATACAGCCCAATAGGCTAAAGAGCACGCCCTTGGCCAACACAAAGCCAATATCTGCACCGATGGCGTACTGCATGAAAACCAGAGCCAGGAATCCGGCGATGGTGGTTAAGCTGCTGGCGGATATGGAGGTAATGGCTTTCTTGGTAGCCCGGACGATGGCGGTATCCACATCCTTGCAGACGTCCAGTTCCTCCAAATACCGGTGCATCAAGAAAATGGAGTAGTCCAGGGACACCGCCAGCTGCAGCAGTGCTGCCATAGACTGGGTAATATAGCTGATCTCTCCAAAGATGAGATTGCTCCCCATATTGACCAGGATGGAGATACCGATGACCAAAAGGTACAAAAAGGGCTCCACCCAGGAATAGGCGGCGATCATCAGAAGCACCACACAGATGGGCACCACCACGGCCGCTGCGGTAAAGACCTCGCTCTTTACCATCTCACGATTTAGCCGGTTGCTCTCGGCCGTTCCGCTGATGGCTCCTTTCTCTCCGATGATGGAGCGGATCTCCTCCAAAGCTTCCCCAGAGGAAAGGCTGTAATCATCCCCAACAAATTGAACGGTAAACAGGGCGGCCCCATCCTTATAATAGGGCTCTACCACCTCATTGCCCAGGGTGGACAGAGGCTTTGTCACATCGGCCATATCGTCCAGCCAAAGGACGGAAGATACCCCCTCAACCTCCTGGATCCTTTTTTTCAGATCAAGCGCTTGGCTGATGGAGACATCCTCCACCATCACCGAAGCGGTTCCCGGAAAGCTGAATTCCTCCTCCAGCTTGTGCACTCCCTGGGCCGTTACGGAATCCTCCGGCAGGTATTTGGCCATATCGTAGTTGACGCCTACCTGGAGCATCAACAGCGCCATAGCGCCACATAGGATCAATACCGCAAAGGCCACTAGCTTCCGATGTCGAAGCAGCCATTTTACCATGTTTTCCATGGACTATGCCTCCTTCCCAGCGGGCCCATAAAGGGCCTGAATATCGCTCACGCTGCCCAGGATGATGGTTAAAAACTCCTGCAACAGATTGGCCAGGCGCATGGAATCCCCACCATAGCCGTTAAGCACCCGCATAAATCCCTCCATAATGGCGGCAGCTAGGGCCAGGGCAAGCAGGTCGTCCTCTTTGGCGGAGGGGGCCACCTTGGTGAGAAACTCCTGAGATACCCTTTTCGCGATCAGCGCCACCACGTTCTCCCGGACGTTCTCATACTTACTGCCGGCGCTGCCGTTAATGAGGATCAAAAACTGGCTGCGGTAGGCAAGAAATACCTGGACAATGGCCTCGGAGATCTGGGATAACGCCACCTCACAGCCCTGGGTGAAGGGATCCACATCCATGGCTAGAAGGGAATCAATCCCTCTCCGGGCGGGCTCCACCACCTGGTCAAACAAGTCATCCTTGCTGGAAAAATAGGCATACACGTTGCCCACCGTCATTCCAGCCTGGGTGGAGATGTTCCGCATGGAGCTTCCGCTGTACCCGTACATCAGAAACTCCTCCACAGCGCAATCCATGATACGCTGGCGGACGTCCTCCCGCTGGTTTCTTGACATCTCGGCTCCCACTCCCATCTAAACAGACGTTTAATGAACAAGCGTTTAATGCTGGTATTATAACATTCCCCCTGTGCTTTGACAACAGGGAGCCAATCTTTTTTATGCTGTAGTTTCTTCCTTTCCTTCCAGGAATGCTATAATACTCAAAAAGGAGGATGTCCATGAAACACCTGTATGTGATCAGCGGCGCCATGGGAGTCGGAAAAACGGCGGTCTGCCAACAGCTGAAGCCCTTGTTAGCCCCCTGTGCTTTTTTGGACGGGGACTGGTGCTGGAACATGGAACCCTTTACGGTCAACAAAGAAAATCGAACCATGGTGATGGGCCACATCCAATACCTGCTTCGGGGATTCCTTCAAAACAGCGGCTATGAAAACGTGATCTTCTGCTGGGTTCTCCATCAGGAAGGGATTTGGCGGGATCTTCTCACCGAGCTGTCCGGCCTTTCCTTTGCGCTCCATCCCATCACCCTTACCTGCACCCCCGATACCCTCTTTCAGCGACTGTCTGCGGATATCGACCAAGGCCGCCGCAAGCGGGATGTGCTGCTGAGAAGCCGCAGCTACCTGCCCCTTTTCCATGGACTGCCCACCGTCAAAATTCCAACCGATGGGCGCACGCCTCAACAGGTGGCTAGGATGATCCTTCAAACCCCGCCGAAAGATCCATTCCCATAAGAAAAAGCGTCCGGCAAAAGCCGAACGCTTTTTCTTATCCAACCTTCTTTTTGCGGCGGCGTAAAATCCACTTGACCCCCTCGTACCACAGCACGGAAGCCCCTGCCAGCCCTACCGTCAGCAGGAGCTGACCTGGGTTGAGCGGCGCCAGTTTCAGCCAGCGGGAAAGGGGGGTATACAGGATCAAAAGCCAGCCCAGCGGCACAGCAAGGCCCACCGCCCACATCACCTTATCCTTGGCCAGCCTCCCAATTAGGCGCAAAACCGAATCGGTATCCCCACTGTTTACCTGTACCAGGAACAGGTTGCAAAACACGATCACCCCCAGGCCCATACTGCGGGCCAGCTCGGGACCGCTTTCCAAATTGGCCCAGTATAAGCCAAAGGCGGCGGCAAAGATGGCCAAACCTTGGAATAGGGATTTTACCGCCAGGCCCATGGTAACCAAGGGTTCCTTGGGGCTGCGCGGAGGTTTTTCCATTATGGTCTCCTCAGCGGGCTGCCGCTCAAAGACAATGGAACTGGTGGGATCGATGATTAGCTCCATCAAAACGATGTGAAGGGGTAGCAGCATGGCCATCTCCCCAGTAATCCCCAGCATAGGAGCCAGCACCGCGCTGAGGGCAATGGGAATATGGATCACAAAAACATAGCCGATGGCCTTGCGAATATTATCATAGATGCGGCGGCCGTCCCGAACCGTCTCCACGATGGTGGTAAAGTTGTCATCCAACAGCACCAGATCGGCGGCCTCTCTGGCCACCTGAGTGCCTTTTTGCCCCATGGCGATGCCAATATCGGCGTACTTTAAGGCGGGCGCGTCGTTTACCCCATCTCCCGTCATGGCCACTACCTCTCCGTTTCGACGAAAGGCGCTTACAATGCGCATCTTATGCTGGGGCACTACCCGGGCAAAAATACTGACCGACTTCACGGCTTGACATAAGGCGTCGTCATCCATGGCATCCAGCTCTGCGCCGGTCAGGACACGACCGGTATCCCCCAAACCGATCTGCCTGCCGATGGCCTGGGCGGTGGCGCCGTTGTCCCCGGTGATCATCACCACCCGGATCCCGGCTCGTTTACAGGTGCGGATGGCGCCGGGCACCGCCTCCCGGGGCGGATCCGCCAGACCCACAAGGCCCAGCAACGCCAAACGCGCCCCCTCCAGATTCTCCGGAGCCTCTGGCACAGTCCCGGCGGCCACTGCGATGACTCGAAGGCCCCTTTCCGCCATATCGGCCTGGCGCTTCAGGGCTTCTCTATGGGTTTCATCGTCCAGGGCGCATAGGGGCAACACGCTTTCGGGCGATCCCTTTACCGCAAGCAGGAAATCCTTTTCCTGGGCGTATCCATGGCCCATACGCTTGGTCTGGGGAGTAAAGGGATATTCCATTGCCACCGGCCGGTGCAAGAGCGCCTCCACCGGGAAACCCAGGCGCTCCCCATGCTCCTTCATGGCCGCCTCCATGGGATCATAGGTATCCTCCTCACAGGCCAGGAGCATGGTTTCCCAGAGGGCGTTTTCGTCTCCATGGACGGCCCATCCCTCCTGAACCTCCATTCGGTTCTGGGTAAGGGTGCCGGTCTTATCCACACAGAGCACCGATACCGCGCCCAGCGTTTCCACCGAGGGCAGCCGCCGGATCAGGGTTTTCTTTCGGGCCAAGCGCCAAGCGCCCATGGAAAGAAATACCGATAGGATGACCGGAAACTCTTCTGGGATCATGGCCATAGCCAGGGTTACTCCAGCCAAAATGGCGTCGGTGATCCTCCTGATGGGGGGAAGCTCCGCCAGGTTCAGATAGGTCACCACCCCAAGCAAAAGAAACAACGCCACCCCAAGCCAAGCGGCATACTTCACCAATACCCGGGTCTGCTTTTCCAGGGGAGTGGGCCGCTGGGGCGCGTCCGCAATATCCCGCCCAATCTTTCCGTATTCGGTTCGAGGCCCGGTTTTTTCCACCTCAATCAGGGCGCTTCCCTGGATTACCTGGGTGCCGGCATAGCAATAATCCCGCCTCCAGTACCCGGTTTCAGCATCCTGCCCCTTTTGCACCTTCCACACCGGTTCCGATTCCCCCGTCAAGGCCGACTCATCCACGCAAAAATCGCTGAGCCGCAGGATGTAGCCGTCGGTGGAAAGTTTCACTCCCTCCTGAACCAGCATCCAATCCCCTGGTACCAGCTCCCGGCAGTCGATCTCCCGCTCCATCCCATCCCGGAGTACGGTGATTCGGGGCGAGGATAAGTCCCGCAGGGCGCTGAGGCTTCGGTCGGTCTTCCACTCCTGGAATACCTCGATGCCCAGAACGAACACCACGAATACCAGCATAATGAGGCCGTCTCTCGGCTCTCCCAGCAAAAAGTAGAGCATGGCCGCAATCATCAGCAGCAAAAACATGGGTTCCTTTAGACTGGATAATAGCTTTCTAAAAAACGAGGGCTTTTCCTCCGGCGTCAGCTCGTTTGAGCCAATCTCCTCCAGCCGCCGTTTCGCTTCCTCCGTAGTTAGGCCCCTGCCCTTCGGGGTGTGGTGGGTTTGCATACTGCCCATCTCCTTTCAAATGGTTGGCGGTCTTCACAAATGGGAATAAAAAAATCCTGTGAAGACAAAGCATTTCTTGTCCCACAGGATCCGTTCCTGCTGCTTTCGCCCAGCCCCACGAACCGGTTTCGGTTCATCGCCTGCTCAAGTAGAATGATAAAGATGTAGCGATAGGATACACGTTATTTTGCCGCCTGTCAAGAATCTCCAGTTCCAATTCACATTATGCTGAACGAATCGATATGATACCGCTGATGCTTGTCCGTTTTCCCAATATAAGTTTTCCGGAGAAACCAGCCGAAGGAGCTCCCCACTATTTCCGGCTCCACATGGATGGCACCAACAGCATCAGCATGGGGAAGATCTCCAGCCGCCCAGCCAGCATTACAAAGGACAGCACTCCCTTGCTAAGATAGGAGAGAGTGGAGAAGTTGCCCACCGCCCCCACCACGCCCAGGCCAGGGCCTACGTTGTTGATACAGGTCAGCACGCTGCTGAAGGTATCCCCAAAGGGCAGGCCGTCCAGGGAAACCACCAGGGTTCCCAGGCACAAAATGGCGATATAGGTGGCAAAAAACGTATTCACTCCCCGAAGGGTGTCCCCATCCACCGGCTTACCGTCCAGAGTCACCACCCCTACCGACCGGGGATGCACCAGCTGTTTGATCTCTCGGCCCATGGATTTTGCCAAAATCACCAGCCGGGCCGTTTTGATACCGCCTCCGGTGGAACCCGCGCAGGCTCCGCAGACCATCAAAAGACACAGCACCGCCTGGGAGAACATGGGCCACTGGCCATAATCGGCGGTGATAAAACCGGTGGTAGTGATGATGGACCCCACCTGGAAGGAGGAGTAGCGGAGGGCGCTTACCACATTGCCATACAATCCTAGAATATTGATGGTGATGGCAGCCACGGCAGCCACGATGATCCCCAGATACCAGCGCAGCTCCTCGCTTTTCAGCGCCTGCTTGAAGTCCTTGATGAGAATCAAATAATAGAGATTGAAATTGATGCCGAACAGGATCATAAACACCGTGATGACCCCGTCGATATAGGCGCTGTTGTAGAAGGCAATGCTGGCGTTCTTGATGCAAAACCCTCCGGTGCCCGCCGTGCTGAAGGACGCAAGGACAGCGTCCAGAAAGGGCATTCCTCCCAACACCAGAAACACCACCTCGGCGGCGGTGAGGGCCAAATACAGTCCATAGAGTATTTTTGCGGTAGACCGCATCCGGGGAACCAGCTTGCCCACGGTGGGGCCGGGCACCTCCGCCCGCATCAGATGCATGGCACGTCCCTCAGCCAGGGGAATGATGGCCAGCACAAATACCAGCACGCCCATGCCCCCCACCCAATGGGTAAAGCTACGCCAAAAGAGCATGCCCATGGGCATGGCCTCGATGTCCACTAGAATGGTAGAACCGGTGGTAGTAAAGCCGGATACCGTTTCGAAAAAAGCGTCTACATAATGGGGAATGGCCCCGCTGATGAAAAAGGGCAGCGCCCCAAAAGCGCTCAAAAGCACCCATGCAAGGGCCACCACCATCACCCCGTCCCGAGCGTAAATAGCGGAGTTTCGAGGCGCCCGGAAGCTCATAGCGGTCCCCACCACCAAAAGGATCCCCATGGTGATGGCAAAGGCGGAGATATCCTCCCCGTAAAGCACTCCCACAAAGGCGGGCAAAACCAGCAGCACCGCTTCTACCCGCAGAATATTCCCCAAGATATGCCGTATCATCCGGATGTTCATGGCGCCTCCCCTAGGCCAGGATGTCCTTTAAGTCCTTTAGCTGCCAGGTGCTGGTAACCACCAGCACGCTGTCCCCCAACTCCATGGTATCGTCGCCGCTGGGGATGATGTGCTTGCCCTTTCGGATGATGCAGGCCAGCAGTAGATTGGGCTTAAGCTCCAGGTTCTTCAGGGGCGTCCCTAAGAATTTGGCCTTTTCCCGCACCACGAACTCCACCGCTTCCACCTTGTTATCCACGATTTTATGGAGGGTCTCCACATTGCTGCCCAGAGAATTCTGCATCGCTCGGACGTAGCGGACAATCTGGTCAGCGGTGATAAACTTGGGGGAAATGACGCTATCGATACCGGCTCGCTCCATAATTCCCGCAAAGGAGAGCCGGTTCACCTTGGTAATGACCTTATTCACTCCCAGGCTGGTGGCATACATGGAGATGATGATATTCTCCTCGTCATTGTCGATAAGGGCAATAAAGGCATCGGTATCCGCAATGCCCTCCTCCAGCAGCAGTTCCTCATCGGTGCCGTCTCCACAGATAAGGGTCGCCTTGGGCATCACCACCGAAAGCTGCTGGCAGCGATCCGGGTTCCGCTCGATGATCTTCACCTTGACCCCCATCTTGCTGAGAATGCGCCCCAGATAAAAGGTGATGCGTCCGCCTCCCACGATAAGAGCGCTCTTTACCTTTTCCTTTAGAACCCCAATGGTGCGGAAAAAATCCTCGATCTCCCGCGGCACGCCGGTGAGGGTGATCTTATCCCCCTGCTGCAAAACAAAGTCCCCGCTGGGAATGTATACCTCGCCTTTCCGCTGTACGGCGCAGATGAGGATTTTTACGTTGTATTTCTGGGAGATGGAGGCCATGGACTGGCCGACAAGGGGGCTGTTTTCCCGAATCTTGATCTCCACCAGTTCCACCCGTCCCTTGGCGAAGGAATCCATCTTGATGGCTGAGGGAAACCGGATGATCCTGCTGATCTCCACTGCGGCGGCAAGCTCGGGATTGATGGACATGGAAAGGCCAAGATCCTCCCGAAGCATGGTAAGCTGTTCCGCATATTCCGGGTTGCGCACCCGGGCGATGGTATGCTTGGCCCCCAGTTTCTTGGCCAGCATACAACTCAGGATATTGAGTTCATCGGCGCTGGTGGCGGCAATTAAAAGATCGGCATCCTGCACCCCCGCCTCCCGCTGGATGGCATAGCTGGCTCCATTGCCGTGGATACCCAGAACATCCATGGTATCGGTGGACCGCCGAAGTACCGCTGCGTTGTTATCGATTACCGTCACATCATGGCCTTCCTTGACCAACTGGCTCACAAGGGTAGCGCCGACTTTGCCATCCCCCACCACTACGATCTTCATGGAACGCTCCTTTACACCGCGTATTAAGATAGAATAAAGATAATGACGTGGTTATTGTAGCACATATTTTGCCTTTGACCAGCCCCAGGGACGCCTTTTTACGGGAAGAAAACCGGCCAGCCTTTTGCGGGGGGATTATCGTTGTCAAAAAAGGGCAGGATGTGTATACTGGATGCATGGCAAAACCGGGGACAAACTTCCCAATTCTCGCCTGACAGTAGGAGGCAATATGTGCGGCATTACGGGCTATCTCTCTCCCAAAGGGGGAGAACTTAGCGTTATAGAACCCATGATGGAGGTCATCACCCACCGGGGACCGGATTCAGCGGGAAGCCATGTGGACGACAAATGCGCCCTGGGTTTCCGGCGGCTGTCCATCATCGACCTTTCTGCGGACGGGGACCAGCCTCTTTATAACGAGGATCGTTCCCTGGCGCTGGTCTTTAATGGGGAGATCTACAATTACCAGCGCCTAAAAGAAGATCTTTTGGCAAAGGGCCATATTTTTTCCACCAAGACCGACTCCGAGGTGTTGCTCCACGGCTATGAGGAATGGGGGCTTGAGCTGCTCCAGAAGATCCGGGGCATGTTCGGCTTCTGTATCTGGGACTACGCCAACGACCGGGCGCTTCTGGTGCGGGATTTCTTCGGCATCAAGCCCATCTACTACGGCAGCTTTGGCGGGGATTTCATCTTCGGCTCGGAAATCAAATCCATTCTCCAGCATCCTGCCGTTACCCGGGAGCTAAACCGGGAGGCCCTTGCTCAGTACCTCACCTTCCAATACTCGGTTCTGCCCGAAACCTTTTTCCGCGGCATCTATCGACTGCCTCCCGCCCACTATCTTTTGTGGGAAAAGGGAGCATTTTCCATCCACCGATACTGGGAGCCGGTGTTCAACGCCGATGAGTCCATGACCTTTGAGGACGCCGTAAACCGCATCGACGCCGTTATGCAGGATTCCATCGCCGCTCATAAGATCAGCGATACCGAGGTGGGCTGCTTCCTCAGCAGCGGGGTAGACAGCAGCTATATTGCGGCGGCCTCCCACTGTGATAAAACCTTTACCGTAGGCTTTGCCAACGAGCAGTACGATGAAACCTCCTATGCCAAGGAGCTGTCGGAGCACATTGGCGTTCAGAACTACCGGAAGATCATCACCCCCGAGGAATACTGGAACATTCTGCCCACCGTCCAATACCATATGGACGAGCCCCATGCCGATCCCTCGGCTGTGGCCCTGTACTTCGTGAGCCAGATCGCCTCCGAAAAGGTAAAGGTAGTGCTGTCCGGCGAGGGGTCGGACGAGCTGTTCGGAGGCTATAACATCTATCGGGAGCCCCATGACCTGCGTCCCCTAACCCGGCTTCCCCGGTTTATCCGCAAAGCCCTTGGCGGGCTGGCCCGGTGCATCCCCTTCCGCATCAAGGGGAAAAATTACCTGATCCGGGGCAGCATGGACCTGGCCGACCGCTTCATCGGCAACGCCAAAATCTTCTCCGTAAAGGAGCGGAATCGGTTGCTTCGCAACCCCATGGAGGTACCCGTGCCCCAGGCGCTCACCCGTCCCTTCTACGACAAGGTGAAGGATCAGGACGAAATCACCCAAATGCAGTATATCGATATTAACTTCTGGCTTTGGGGAGACATCCTTCTAAAAGCTGACCGCATGAGCATGGCCCATTCCCTGGAGCTTCGGGTTCCTTTCCTGGACAAGGAGGTAGCCCGGGTGGCCTGTTCCATTCCCAGCCGTCATCGGGTCACAGAGGGAAATACCAAGGCGGCCCTGAGGGAATCCGCTCAGCGGTATATCCCACAAAAATCCGCTCAGAAGAAGAAACTGGGTTTCCCGGTTCCCATCCGGGTTTGGCTCCGCCAGGAGCCCTATTATCGGATCATCAAAGAGGCCTTTACCAGCGCTGTGGCCCAGGAGCTTTTCAACACCCAAGAGCTTCTCAAGCTTTTGGACGCCCACTACCACGGCAAGGTGGACAACTCCCGGAAAATCTGGACCATCTACACCTTCCTTCTTTGGCACGGACAGTTCTTCCCTCAAGCGAGTTAAGACACAATCAGCCTCTTTCTCCATCCTATCCAAACCGCAAAGCACCGGCATCCCTTCCGGTGCTTTTTTGATAAACCTCGTAGAAAACTATACCATTATTTTCATGGTGTAAACGCGGTTGTGACCAATATATTTGCAAGAAAAATCCAAAAAATCACGGGATTATTGGTATTTTCTATAAAAATGTGTCCTAGTCATAATGGTATATAATTATGATCAGCTATTATTGGCAAACGAGACCCATTGGAGGGCGATTATGAAACGACTTTCTCGGCTTTTAACCTTTGTGCTGGCATTTGTTCTCTGCATGTCCATGGGCATCGCAACTACCTTAGCTGATGACGGCCCCGAGGCCAAATGGAGCGCCGACGGCGGAACTTGGCAGGAAGGCACTCTTATGGATGCCGTTTGGGCAGCCTATGGCGCCGACGCCAAAATTGAAATTCAGCTGCAAAGAAGCGTCACCCTAGACGCTTCCTGGTATCCCCAGCATCTGGGTTATTCCGGGGTGGAGTTGATTCTGGACGGCCAGGGCTTTACCATTCACCGGGGCCAAGCGCCTTCCCAATTCTTTGCCGTTGACCAGGCCAATAGCAAGGTTACCCTTAAAGACATCACTCTGGATGGCGGCGCGGTATGGGACAATCCCGCTAACGTAGCCGGACGCGCCAACTCCGGCACCACCATTAACGGAAATGGCCACCTCATCTGGATCTATAATGACAGCGCCACCCTAATTTTGGAGGAGGGCGCAGTCCTGCAAAACAACCACATCGTCAGCAGCCAGAATGGCGCCGGCATTGAAGTGAGCAATGGCACGCTAGTGATGAAAAATGGTTCGGCAATCAAACGCAACACCGCTACCGACTCCAGCGGCTACGGTGGCGGAGGAGCCGGCGTTGATATTGGCAGCAGTGGCATCTTCCGGATGGAAGGCGGCGTCATATCGGAGAATTACGCCAGCGTTGCCGGCGGTGGAATCTACGTGGGAGACGGCGGTTCCTTCCTTCTGGAAGACGGCCGGATCCAGTCCAACGCAGCTGGCAACAACGGCGGTGCGATCTCAGGCGCTGCAGGCTACGATATCAGCCTCATGGGCGGCGTCCTTACCGGAAACCAGGCGGGGGCCGGCGGCGGCATAACCCTGTTTGGTGATATCAAAGTGGGCGGTGGTATTCAAATTGCCGGCAACACCAAGCCGAGCGGCACCGCGTCCAACGCCCTTATCATCAACAGCAGCAAGCTGTTGCTCACCGAACCCTTTGAAACCGACGCCGCCATCGGCATTGGCGTACACAGCGGCATCGGTGAGGGAAGCGTCGCCGCCCAGGCAGCCCAGGAGGATCTCGCCATCCAGGGCAAGGTGTTCCTCTCCTCGGAAAACGACGGATTCAGCCTCATGCGCAGCGGTACCCAGCTTCTCTTTACCCAGGGACAGAAGAGCTACACCGTTTTGTTCAATGCCAATGGCGGAAGCGCGATATCTCCCGTGGAAAATCTAGTGGAAAACAGCCTTCTCACCGAGAGCACTCCCACCAAGAACAACTTCCGGTTTGACGGCTGGTACCGGGATGCCGCTCTTACTCAGCCCTGGAATTTTGATACCGATCAGGTACAGGAAAATATGATTCTTCATGCCAAGTGGACGCCTATCCGCACTGTTATCTTTCACTCCAATGGCGGAAGCCCCGTTCAATCGGCATCTGTGGCGGATGGTGATCTGTTGGCACGGCCCGTGGATCCCACCCGGGATGGCTATCTCTTTACCGGCTGGTATCGGGACGCAGATCTAAAAATTCCCTTTGATTTCTCCCAGCCCCATGAGGGGGATATCACCCTGTATGCCGGTTGGAAGGAGGCCTCTTCTGTGGCCGGAGATCCTATTCCGGAGGATCCGGATTCCGGCGATATTCCCAAGACCGGGGATTCCCAGCAACCCTTCCTTTGGGCGGCTCTCAGCTTACTAGCTATGGCTGCGGCGGGATCCGTGGTCCGGTCTCGGATCAAAGAAGCTCACCGGTAAACAACATGCTGACAAAAGAGAAGCTCCGGCAAAACCGGAGCTTCTCTTTGTATCTCATCGCTTTTATGCTATGCTCTCCTTAGAAATCCAAACAAGGAGTTCCTGCCCATGACCATCACCCTTCGCCCCTGGCGGATGGAAGACATCCCCCAGGTGTATATGCTGGCCAACAACAAAAAAATTGCCGCCAACCTACGGGATGCATTTCCTTATCCCTATAAACTGACGGACGCGGAGGACTATCTTATAAGCTGTATCAGGACCCCTGAAACCACCCAGTGTCCCAGAGCCATCCTTATGGACGGCCAGCTGGTGGGAAGCATCGGGCTATTTCTGGGCACCGATGTCTACCGCAAAAGCGCGGAGCTGGGTTATTGGCTGGGAGAGCCTTATTGGGGTCAGGGCATTATGACGGAGGCCATCCGCCAGATCTGCGCCTATGGTTTTGCCCAGTACGACATCCACCGGATACACGCTGAGCCCTTTGCCCACAACAAGGGATCCCGTCGCTGTCTTCAAAAAGCGGGTTTCACCTTGGAGGGGATTCTGCGTAAAAGCGTATACAAGAACGGTGAAATCCTGGATTCCTGCATCTATGCCCTAGTTGCGGGTGAATCGTCGATGGCCACCATCACCGAGGTGGCTTTGACCACCGCGTAGGCTTTCTCCCCCACCTTCAGTCCCAATTCCCGAACGGCCTCTCTGGAGATGGTAGCGCTTACCACATTCCCTCCTCCAATATCGATCTTCACAATTGCGTTAACAGCGCCATCCTGGATGTCGGTCACCTTGCCGGGCAGTTGATTTCTGGCACTCAGTTTCATGGAACATACCTCCTTTGGTTGTCCCTCTAGCATGCCACACGACGGCAGTTTTATACCCAAATCCGCTGTACCAGCACATAGGCCAGCGCCTGTGCCGCCATGGTGAGCGGTACCCCCACCATAAATTTCTTCTTTCTTATCTTATGATGAAATAGAAAGAAGGAAAGGTAAAGCCCCATACCGCCCAGGAGAACCGCCAGAAGCATAAGGGTATTTTCCGGTACTCTTCGCCGGCCCTGGATGGCCGATAGCTTATCCCATCCCGACACCAGTAGCGCCAGGAGATTGATCCCGATTAGGTATCCCAGAAAGAACGACCCTATGGGCATCAAAATCACCTCTTTGGGGCAGTATACCAGAAAAAGCAGGGAGAAAGGGGCCATATGGCCTCTTTTTTTTCATAAAAACAGAATCTTATCTTTTCGCTTGCCTCATGTGGTATCATAGAGATAAGAAGATAGAAAAAAATTCCATCGCTTCAAGATCTTTATAATTTTTCTCCAGATTTTCATCATTTTTGACAAATTATTGCCTTTTCCTTTCATTTTCTAAGAGTACCGTTGAAGTAGAATAAAATTACCTGGATTGCATCCAGGGCTTTCGGGCATTAATTATCAAGAGGTGGTTAACATGAAGCGAAACGCCATGGTGGACGTCATGGTCAAGAAAGCAGCCCGGGAGGTTATTAAAAATCCCGATAAGGCCCTTCCCCGGGGTCTAAAACTCGTAGAGAGCCTGGACCGCAAAAAAGTCAACGCCCGTACCTACGAAGCCCTGCACACGGTGCTGGACGATCCCGATAACAACTGGAACATCTTTCTCCACAACATCTTTTCAAACGTAGCCCCCGAATCCCTGGAAAAGCTATCGGTAAGCCTGGTCCTAAACGCCGCTATGGAAAGCTACAACAAGCGGATGGAAAACGTAAAAAAGTATGACTGCAACATCCCCTGGGCGATTCTTATGGATCCCACCGCCGCCTGCAATCTAAAGTGTACCGGCTGCTGGGCTGCGGAATACGGAAAAAACGCCAGCCTCCCCTACGATGTGATGGAAAAGGTGATCCGGGAGGGCACCGAGCTTGGAGTCTATACCTACATCTTCTCGGGAGGGGAACCTCTGGTACGAAAAGAGGAATTGATTCAGCTTTGTGACAGCCATCCCGAGTGCATCTTTCTAGCCTTTACCAACGGCACTTTGGTGGATGAAGCCTTCGCCAAGGAGCTGCGTCGGGTAGGCAACTTTGGCTTGGCCTTCTCCATCGAGGGCTTTGAGGAGGAGACCGATATGCGGCGAGGCGCTGGTACCTATCAGGCGGTAATCCGGGCCATGGACCTATTAAAGGCCGAGGGCGTAGCCTTTGGGTTCTCTACCTGCTACCATAGCAAAAACGTGGACTGCGTGGGTTCTGATGCCTATGTGGACTTCATGATTGAAAAGGGTTGTCTCTTCGGCTGGTATTTCACCTACATCCCAGTGGGGGTGGACGCGGTGCCGGAGCTTATCGCCACGGCGGAGCAACGGGAATTCATGTACCACCAAATGCGGAAGTGGCGGCAGACCAAGCCCGCTTTCCTTCTGGACTTCTGGAACGACGGCGAATATACCCTGGGATGTATCGCAGGGGGACGCAACTACTTCCATATCAACGCTGCGGGAGAATGCGAACCCTGTGCCTTCATCCACTATGCAAATGTGAACATCAAGGATTGCAGCCTGCTGGAGGCTTTGCAGTCCCCTCTGTTCATGGAATATCATAGAGGGCAGCCTTTCAACCAAAATCATCTGCGCCCCTGCCCCCTCCTGGATAATCCCCACTGCCTTAGGGAGATGGTGGAGCGCTCCGGCGCCCATTCCACCGAAATGCTCTCTCCCGAACCGGTAGAGCAGCTAACCAGCAAAACCCAGGCGGCTTCCGAGGCTTGGGGACCGGTAGCGGACCGAATCTGGGAGGATCCCAACGAGCCAAAGTACGCTTCCCGGTCCCGGCTATACCATCAAAAAGCCGATGGTTCCCCCATGGAGGATTCTCCGGAGGACACGGCCTCCGCGCCAGAGGATACGGACATCAGCGCCAACTAGCGGGAGATCACGAATACACAAGGGCAACTTCTAAAAAGGAGCACTCGTATGGAAAACATACGGGTGCTCCTTTGCGTTCCACCGGCCCTTTCCAGATCCATCGTCTGGACTCAATCAATCAAAAAAAACCCTTGCAAAGCAATCCAAAATAGATTATTCTATCCATAAAGGTAACTACTTATCTATTTGAGGTGAAAGAATGGCAGTACCCGCGGATTCACCCAGCCCCCGGCAGCAATTGGAGACCTTTGAGCCGCAAAAGGCCGCTCTGGGCATGGTCTTTCTGTTGGCCAATCAGTTGGAGACGGTGGGCAATCATTTTCTGGGTGAGCTGACCAGTAAACAATGGTTTTTGCTGGCCAACCTTGACTCCTTTTTTCAAGCGCCTCCTACCATCAGCCAAGTGGCGCAAACCATGCATATCAGCCATCAGAATGTCAAACAGCTGGCTTTGAAGCTTCAAGCCAAAGGATTTGTACAGCTTCAAAAGGACGCGCAGGATCAGCGGGCATGGCGCATTCACCTGACGCAGAAAGCCTATGCATACAGTTCCGCACGACTCGGTAAGGATCTAGCCTTCCTGGAAGCGCTTTTAAACGGCGTCTCCCCCGTCAGTCTGGATTCCTTCCTTGCCACCGCCCTGCAGATCCATGATAACCTGACCCGGATGGAGGGTCAGGATCTAACAGAATAGATTAAATCGGAAAGGAAACGCCCTATGAAGATGCCCCTCGTTCTCTTTCGCTCCTACTACGGCAGCACCCTTCAGTACGCGCAATGGCTAGCCCAAAGCCTATCCTGCCCCTGCTTTGATGTCCGGAAAGTTCCCAAAAGCGCCCTAATACACCATGATCCCATCGTATTTGGAGGCGGGCTGTATGCTGGAAAGATGGCCGGCGCCTCCGCACTTCTTCGGGAGGAAGCGCTTCTTCTGGATAAGCATCTGGTGGTTTTCACCGTAGGCGCCTCCGATCCTACGGACACCAGTAAATATGCCCAACTGATAGAAAAAACCTTCTCCCCCGCTCTTCGCGCCCAGACCGCCTTTTTTCATCTGCGAGGCAATCTGGAATACTCCAAGATGAGTTTCCAACACCGCACCATGATGAAACTGTTAAAGAAAATGGTGGAAAAAATGCCACCCCAGCAGCGTAGCCAGGAGGATCAGGACATTCTTTCCACCTTTGGGGTGGATACCTATTTTGTGGATGAAAGCGCCCTAGCCCCCATTTTAGACCATATTAAAACGCTATGATTCCTTCCATCCCGATATAGCCCGGTTCCTTAGGGATCCGGGCCGCGCTTTGTCCCCATGACCCGCCCATCGCACAAAATGTCAAATTCTTCTTATCAAGATCTTATAGTTGCGTTGACAACTTTATTTCGAGTGCTATAATAAAAGCATATTGAATCCGTATGATAAGAAGGCGATTGCGGTTTGAAAACCCTTGAAACACCCCAGGAAAAGTTCCGCCGTATGACGGAAACCCCCATTCCGAAGCTCATCGTGCGCTTGGCAATCCCCACCATCATCAGCATGATGATCACCTCCATTTACAACATGGCCGATACCTTTTTTGTGGGACAAATCGGCACCAGTGCCACCGGCGCCGTGGGTGTGGCTTTCTCCTTGATGGCCATCATCCAGGCCATTGGATTTACCTTTGGCGCGGGCAGTGGCAATTACATCTCCCGTTTGCTGGGACAACAGCGCCACGAGGAAGCTGAGCGGATCGCCGCTACCGGTTTTTTTACCGCCCTCATCGCGGGCCTGATCCTAGCCGTGGCAGGCGAGCTGTTTTTGGAGCCGTTGGTGCGGATATTGGGCGCCACGGAGACCATCCTCCCCTATGCGATGGATTACATCCGCTGGATTCTCGTGGGTGCCCCCTATATGATGGCCTGTTTCGTGCTCAACAACATCCTGCGGTATCAGGGCAGCTCCTTTTATTCCATGCTGGGAGTGGCCACCGGCGGCATCCTAAACATCGCACTGGATCCCCTGTTTATCTACGCTTTCAATCTGGGGACGGCCGGCGCCGCCATCGCCACCATCATCAGCCAGTTTGTCAGCTTCTGCATCCTGCTGCATCACAGCCGGCGGCCCGAACATATCCACATTAAGTTTCGGATGTTCACTCCTACCTGGGCGGTATATAAAGAGATTTTACGGGGCGGCCTCCCCTCCTTTTACCGCCAGGGGCTGGGTAGCCTTGCCACCATCAGCCTAAACTTTGCCGCCCATCCCTATGGGGACGCCGCCATTGCGGCCATGTCCATCGTCAACCGGATCTTCCAATTTATCCACTCGGTACAGCTGGGATTCGGCCAAGGCTTTCAACCGGTATGCGGTTTTAACTACGGCGCTGGACGCTATGATCGCGTGCTGGAGGGCTTTTGGTTCTGTATCAAAGTCAGCGTGGGAATCCTCTGTGTACTCTCTTTGGTAGGCTTCATCTTTGCGCCCCAGATCATCCCCATCTTCCGCAGAGATGCCGATGTAATCGCTATCGGCACCCTGGCCATGCGGCTCCAGTGCGTGGCCTTCCCCCTCAACAGCTGGGTGGTCATGAACAACATGCTCTGTCAGACCATCGGCAAGGGTACCGCCGCCTCCCTTCTATCCATCGCGCGGCAGGGGATGTTCTTCATCCCCATCATCCTGATCTTCCCCAGCCTCTTCGGTCTGTTGGGCGTTCAGATGGGTCAGCCCTGCGCCGATGTCTGTTCCTTCCTTCTGGCCATCCCCATTGGCGCCCGGGTTCTAAGGGAATTAAAGGCAGGACCTAAGAATACGTCCGTCGCTCCCTCTGGGGAATCCTCCGATGCCGCAATGGAAGAAAAAGAGGAGGCGTTGTCATGACGGCTCCCCACGCAAACCGCTTTATCTCCATGATCTATCGCTACGGCCAGCGCATCTTTGCCCGCATGCTGCGGCAACGGCAGTTGCCTGTTGAGGCAGGACAGCTCCCCTTCCTATTCCAAGTGTACCGGCATCCTGGCATTACCCAGGAGGGGATCTCCGCCAACATCGGTATGGATAAAGGCACCACGGCCCGAATCATCACCCAACTGGAAAACAGCGGCATGGTCACCCGCAATCCCGATGAGAAGGACCGGCGCCTCAACCGCATTCATCCTACCCAGGCAGCCCTGGACATCCATCCTGAGATCACGGAAATCGTGGAGGAATTCCATAGCCTTCTGTATCAAGGACTCAGCCCCGAGGAGATCACGCTGGCAAAGCAGCTCCTGATCCACATGAAGGATAACCTGGCCGCCTATCTCCGGGAGGATCGGGGTGCAGTAAAACCGGGTTCTACAGCCGATTCCAAAGACGCCGTTCAAAAACAGTAACCGGGGACTCTTGAGTCAGCATCTGGAAAAATGGTATACTGAAATTGGTTGCACATACAATGATTTGACCCCCTCCGGCAATTCTTCGGAGGCCGTCCCATAGGAGGAATCCCCGTGAAGGACCCCTGTCCCATCTTTCGTTGTACTTCAATGCTGTACCGTGCCGGCCAAGCGTTTTATGACCGGCAGCTCAAACACCATGGCATCGGCTCGGGGCAGCAATTTTTTCTGCTACGCGTTTATGAGGAGCCGGGCATCAGCGTGTTGGAACTAGCCCAGCGCGGCGGCTATGATAACGGCACCGCCACCCGGGCCATCCAAAAGCTGGAATCCCAGGGCTATGTCCGCATCCTTCCTGACGAGGAGGATCGCCGCGTACGGCGGATCTATATCACCGATAAAGCCATGTCGGTAATTAAGGACACCTATGCCGCCAAACGGGAATGGAACGGCATCCTGATGGAAGGACTCACCGCTGAGGAGCAAGCCGAAGCCGAACAGCTGATGGCCCGCATCTCCCAAAATGCCCGTTCCCATATGCGGGAGGGGAAGGACCAATAATCTTTGAGAGGAGTCGCCCATGAAGCTACTATGGAGACTGGGAAAAGCCGCTAGAAAATACAAGGGACTCTACATCATCGCCATTCTTTCCACCTTTGTTTTAACGCTAATCAACCTGGCCGCACCCAAGCTCCTCTCCTCTATGACAGGGGTGGTGGAGTCTGGCGGCAATGGCGCCGCCAGAACCATTGGGCTATTGACGGCTCTCCTCATCGTTCTATATCTCATGCGGATTCTGTTCCGCTATCTCAGCAACTACCTAACCCATAAGGCCGCGTGGCATTTAGTGGAGGATCTGCGGGTCCAAATTTATGACCGCATCCAGGGATTTTCCATGGGTTTCTTTCATGATAAGCAGACCGGCGATCTCATGAGCAGAGTGGTCAACGATACCAGCAGTTTTGAATTGCTGTATGCCCATATCATCCCTGAGATGGTCACCAATCTCACCACCCTCCTGGGCGTGCTGGTGGTGCTGCTCACCATCAATGTGAAACTGGCGCTGATCACCTGCATCCCCATCCCCTTGATCCTCTATTCCGGTCGCATCTTCGCTACCAAGGTTCGTCCCAACTTCCGCACCATGCAGCGGGCCTTGGCCGGCTTGAACGCCAAATTACAGGATAATTTCTCCGGCATTCATGAGATCCAGGCCTTTGGTCAGGAGGAGTATGAAAGCCAGCGGGTTGAGGAACAGGCCGGTGTATTCACCCGCGCCATGCTGCACGCCCTGCGGTATAGCTCGGTGTTTCACCCCGCGGTGGAGTTCCTCTCTTCTATCGGCACCATTTTGGTGGTTGGAGTGGGCGGCATGCTGGCCCTTTCCGGCGGCCTATCGGTCCCGGATATCGTGGCGTTTTTACTGTATTTAAGCCTATTCTACACCCCTATCTCCGGGCTGGCCCGGTTGCTGGAGGAAGCGCAGCAGGCCTATGCCGGGGCGGAGCGGGTCATGCAGATCCTAGACACCCAAGCCGAAATTCAGGATGAGCCTGACGCCCAGGATCTCAAGGACGTCAAAGGCGGTATCCGATTTGAGCATGTGGATTTCTCCTACGAGGCGGACGCTCCCGTTTTAAGGGACATTGATTTCGCTATAGAGCCTGGACAGATGGTGGCCCTAGTGGGCCCCACAGGGGTAGGAAAAACCACCCTTACCCAGCTCATTCCCCGCTTCTACCAGCCCAGCAGCGGGCGCGTATCCATCGATGGCGTGGATGTAGGAAAGGCCACCCTGAAGAGCCTCCGCGCCTGCATCGCCCCCGTCATGCAGGATACCTTCCTCTTCAACGGTACCATTCTGGACAACATACGCTATGCCAACCCGCAGGCATCCGACGAAGAGGTGGCGGCCGCCGCCCAGGCGGCCAGGATTCATGACAGCATCATGGCCATGCCGGATGGGTACCTAACCCGGGTAGGTGAGCGGGGCGTGCGGCTGTCAGGCGGACAGAAGCAGCGTATCGCTATTGCTCGTGCCATCCTTCGGGATGCTCCCATTATCATTCTTGATGAGGCAACCGCCTCGGTGGATGTGGAGACAGAGCGGGAGATTCAGGAGGCCATTGGTCGGCTCGCCGGTACCCGGACCATCGTGGCCATCGCCCATCGGCTGTCCACCATCCAAAATGCCGATCTAATTCTGGTGCTGGAAGAGGGCCGCATCGTTCAACGGGGCAGCCATCAAGAGCTGCTTCAGGAGGACGGACTATACAGCCGGCTTTGGCGGGCCCAGGGAAAGAAACTGGATTTGCTGGCTTCTGGTGAATAAAGGCAATAAAAAAATCCCCCATGGGGGGATTTTTTATTGCCTTATTACTCAGCCTTGTACAGGGATTCGCCCTGCACAAAGGTCTGCACCACGTGCAGCTCGGGATCCATGATGACCAGATCCGCACGGCGGCCGATCTCGATCTTTCCACGATCATGGAGCTCAAAACACCGAGCGGCATTCTCGGTAAACATGGTACCAATATCCTCCATGGAGTATCCCAAGCGTTTCATGGTCCGCATGTTGGCATCATAAGGATTCGCGCCGGTTACCAGCTTGCCCTCAGGGCTCCGCACCGCGCCATCCTTAAAGATCACAGTCTTGCCGTTGTCCTCATAGACACCCTCGGGCATCCCCACGTATTTGGAGCTGTCGGACACGGGGATGATCTTCTCCACGCCTTTGCAGCGAATGGCCAGATCGATGAAGGGCTTTGCCACATGCACGCCGTCACAGGTCATCTGGAGGTAAAGCCGCTTATCCAGAAGCAGACCCACGGTGGAGCCGCTGAAGTGGTGGTCCATCAGAGGAAGGCCATTATAGAAATGATCCACGATCCGGGCGCCCCGGTCGGCGGCCTCGTACATCTGCTCGGTGGTACCCTCGGTGTAAGCGATCATCGGCACAACACCCTGGGTTACCAGCCAGCTAATCCACTCCATAGCGCCGGGCAGATCGGGAGCGCAGAAGATCATCTTTACGTCGGAAAGGTCGTTATCACAAACCGCCAGGGTGTGCTCAGGGGTGGGCGGGGTATGATCCGCGTAATAGGCGATGGAGCGGTTCCGGTAGGGCATATAGGGGAAGATACCGAAGATATCGGCGCCCCGGCAGCCCTTGGCCTCGCGGATGTTCCGCATGGTCTGCTGGGTGGTCTCTACATCCCGCACAAGGGGAGTCGCCAAAAAGCTGGTCACGCCGAACTGGGGCAGCATACCGGCAATGGTCCGCACCGCGTCAGCGCTATCCTCATAGCTGCACATCTTAGCCCCGTGGATATGGGTATCGATCATGCCGGGGTAGAGATAGTTGCCGCCAGCATCGATAACCTCGTCGTCCGCCAAATCCTTGCCGATGTTGGTGATCACGCCATCCTTGAACTGGACGTCGATGTCAAGGTACCGGCCGTTAATAAACACCTTTGCATTTTTAATGACCATGGATTCGCCTCCAAATGAAAATATTCTAGCAGTTTTATGATAACACAAATCCCTGCATCCGCAAGTATTTGGGAGGGCAGGCACAATGCTGATTTTGAAACGGAAAAAGCCTCCGGCCCAGACAGGCGCTCCTCCATCAGGACGGCCCGCCGCCCAACTGCTTCTCAATGGGAATCAGTACCGTTTCATACCGTTCGATCTTGGCGTTTAACCGGTCCAGCGTCTGCTGCAGCTCCTCCATCCGGCTGATCAGCTGCCGGCGCTGCTCCAATAAAATCTGCTTTCTAGCCTCGCTGGTGGAGTCCCCCTGTTGACATAACGCTACATATTCAATGAGCGCCTCCACCGGAAGGCCAGCGCTTCGCATACATTTAGCAAAGCTGACCCACTTTAAATCGTCCTCGGTGTAATCCCGTATCCCTCCGGTGGTACGATGCACCGCAGGAATCAGTCCAATGCGCTCATAGTAGCGTAGGGTGTCCGCCGACAGGCCATATTTCTTGCTTACCTCCGCGATGGTCATGGGACATCCTCCGTCATGCTTTCTTCTGGTTCCTCCGCTGGATGGCCTCGGACAGGTTTGTCATGATCTCAGGAATCTCAATCTCCTGGGGACATAACGCTTTGCAGGCGCCGCAACCAATGCAGTTCATGGGCATCTCCTGCGGCGTGAGGGAGGCCAGAGTGAAATTCAATCCAGGAGACGCGTCGAAGGACATCTCGTTGTAGATGGAGATCAGCTTGGGGATATCCAACCCCTGAGGACAGGCCTCACAGCAGTACCGGCAGGCAGTACAGGGAACCAGATTCACCAGGGTCGCGACCACCTGGTTGATCAAAGCAGCATCCTCCCGGGTCCACTCCGTGGGCTGAGAAAAAGTACCCAGGTTGTCTTTAAGCTGCTCCATGGTGCTCATGCCGCTGAGGGTTACCTGCACTCCAGGCAGGTTTTGAAGGAAGCGAAATGCCCAGGAAGCAATGGAGTCGTTGGGGCGCGCCTCCTTCAGCATGGCCGTGGTTTGGGGGTCCAGGTTGGTGAGCCGCCCGCCCCGGCAGGGCTCCATGACGATGACCGGCAGATTGTGTTCTACCAGGATCTCGTATTTCCGTTTGGCGTCCTGAAGCGTCCAATCCAGATAATTTAGCTGAATTTGAGCGAATTCAAAACAGTCGTAGCGATTCAAAAAGCGCTCAATGGTCTCTGGCCGGGCATGGGTGGAAAAGCCCAGGTGTCGAATCCGGCCGGCCTTCTTCTCCTCCAATAGATACTCCACCATGCCCAGATCCTCGTTGGTATAAAGGTCATAGGAGGTTTCGTTGAGGTTGTGGAGAAGATAAAAATCAAAGTACTCCACGCCGCACTTTTTCAGTTGTTCCTCAAAGATTGCAGCGGGGGAGGATATCTCCAGCCCAGCCAAGTAGCCCTGAAAGCCCAGCTTTCCGTTTTGAAAGTTCATCATATGGCCTGGCATTTTGGTGGCCAGATACCAGGTGTCCCGAGGAAACGCCTTGAGCGCCTCCCCCACCACCTCCTCGGACTCTCCATCGTGATAGCGATAGGCGGTATCAAAATAGTTGACTCCGTTCTGGTAAGCATAGGCGATGATCTCCCTCGCCTTTTCCCTGTCGATGGGTCCTTTTTGTCCAGCGATAGGAAGCCGCATATTTCCCATGCCCAAAGTGGATAGCTGCAAATCCTGAAATTGCTTATAAATCACTTTAATCGACCCCTTTCTTTTTTTGATGGCATAGCCTTTTTATATCCATTGCCTGACTCTCTACATACCCTATAACTTGGAGTGCACTCCATGTCAAGAGGAATCTATCCTTTTTTTGTGCCGTCTTATATAGTTTGCATAGTTCATCCCCATATTTTCAAAAAAGGATTGCCGCACGCCGCTCCCTCAAATAACAATAGCCCGAAGCGGGGCTTCCTCCGCTTCGGGCTATTCCAACCAGCCCCTCTTATGCCAGGGCACAGCTTACCGGCGTATACCCCGCCTCGGTAACGGCGTCCATCAACACCTGATCTGGCACATCCTTTAATAGGATCACCATAGCCTGCTTCTTTTCCAGATCCACCGTAGCCTCCTGTACGCCATCCACAGCATCCAGGGCCTTTTGCACATGGGCCTGGCAATGGGCACACATCATGCCATCTACGACCAATACTTTTTTCATAGCAATCTTTCCTTTCTTTTCCGCCGACTCATGTTCAGCGGTTGTATTCGTCTTTTCCGCTTCGGGCTCTTTCCCCTCGGACACCGCTTCTTGGTTCGTCTGTTGTTCCCGTCCGTGGAAGAACCGCAAACGAAGGGCGTTGGTAACCACACAAACCGAGCTAAGACTCATGGCGGCGGAGCCAATCATGGGGCTCAAAAGCAAACCAAAGGCGGGATAGAGAACGCCTGCCGCCAGGGGAATCCCCAGGATGTTGTAGAAAAACGCCCAGAACAGGTTCATGTGGATATTGCGGACCACCGCACGGCTCAGTTCAATGGCCTCGGCTACATCCAAAAGGGAATCCTTCATCAAAACCACATCGGCGGATTCGATGGCGATATCCGTCCCCGCGCCGATGGCGATGCCAATATCCGCCCGGGTCAGCGCAGGCGCATCGTTGATGCCATCCCCCACCATGGCCACCCGGTGACCCCTTTCCTGAAGAGCCCGGATATTGGCTTCCTTCTCGGTAGGAAGCACGTCGGAGATCGCTTGTTCAATGCCCAATTCCCCACGGATGGCCTCAGCGGTGATCCGGTTATCCCCCGTAAGCATCACCACGTGAAGGCCCATCTGGGAAAACCTACGGATGGCGGATCGGCTGGTTTCACGGATGGTATCCGCCACCGCAATGATGCCAGCAATTTTTCCATCCCGAGCAAACAGCAGAGGGGTCTTGCCCTCGTGCGCCAGCCGTTCCACCCGATCCTGTACCGGGCGCCGCACCGATTCATCCGAGAGGAGTTGGTTTTCCTCTAAAAACGCCATATTGCCCGCCAGATAGGCATGGCCGTTGACCGTTGCCTGAATTCCCCGGCCTGAAGAAGCCTGGAATTCCTCCGCCTTTGGCACGGGGATGTGCTCCGCTTGAGCCCGCTCCATCACGGCTTGGGCCAGGGGATGCTCGCTTCCAGCTTCCGCAGCAGCAGCCTCCCCCAAAAACTCCAGCTCGCTTAAGGATGGATCCATCACCAATATGTCCGTTACAGAAGGATATCCCGATGTAATGGTGCCGGTTTTATCCAGAACGATGGTGTCCACGCTATGAAGATGCTCCAGGCTTTCCGCTGACTTGATGAGAATCCCCATCTCCGCCGCCTTTCCGGTTCCCACCATGATGGCCACAGGGGTAGCCAGCCCCAGCGCGCAGGGACAGGAGATCACCAGCACCGAAATGGCGTTGGAGAGAGCGAACTCAAAGCTCTGCCCCACCAGGAGCCAGACCGCGGCGGTGATTACAGCGATTCCAATGACGATGGGCACAAAGATGCCGCTCACCCGGTCCGCAAGCCGGGCGATGGGGGCTTTCGAGTTGCCCGCCTCGTCCACCAGACGAATGATCTGACTTAGGGTGGTATCCTCTCCCACCTTGGAAGCCTGAAACCGGAAGGTTCCGTTTTTGTTGATGGTTGCGGAGATCACCGTATCGCCCGGCCGTTTTTCCACCGGAATGCTCTCGCCGGTGATGGCCGCCTGGTCCACATAGCCAAAGCCTTCCATCACCACACCGTCCACGGGAATTCCCTCCCCAGGGCGGATGACCACCACATCCCCGGCTACCACCTGCTCCGCCGGAATGGTCTGCTCCACGCCGTCCCGTACCACTACGGCGGTCTTGGGCGCCAAATCCACCAACTTCCCAAGGGCATCCGAGGTCTTGGCCTTGGACCTGGCTTCCAAATACTTTCCTACCGTCACCAGGGTCAGGATCATGGCTGCCGATTCAAAATATAGCGCATGGGCATACTGATGGACCAGCCCTAAGTCCCCATGCCCAAACCCATAGGCCATCCGGAACATGGCAAACAGGCCATAAATCAAGGATGCTCCCGAGCCGATAGCCACCAGAGAATCCATATTAGGCGCTCGGTGAAACAGGGATTTCAACCCGTTTTGAAAGAAATGCCAGTTGATGAAGATGACCGGAATGGTAAGCACCAGCTGGGCCATGGCGTTCACCAGAGCGTTCTCCATCCCGGCTAAAAAGCCGGGCACGGGCAAGGACATCATCTCTCCCATCGCGATGTACATGAGGGGGATCAGCAGCAAAACCGAGGAAATCAAACGGCGCTTCATGCCCTCCTGCTCTTCCCGCGCGCGCTCCTTTCTATCCTGCCATTGGCCGCGAAACCCTTCCGCTTTGGCTTCTGAGGATCTCTGAGGAGATGCGCCATAGCCGATCTCCCGTACCGCTGCGGCGATGCGCCCTTCATCCATTTTATTTTCGTCGTAGGTGACCGTCATTTGGTTGGCCAATAGGCTTACATCCACCGTCTCCACACCGTCCAACTTCCCCACACATCGGGTTACATTGGCTTGACAGGCAGCACAGGTCATCCCCGTCACGTCAAATTTTTCCGTTCTCACAGTCTCTCCGCTTCCCTTCTGCCCTTACTTCAACTTTTTGATGAGTTCCATGGCCTCATCCACCACATCTACGTTCCCTTTTTGGATCTCCTCCACCACACAGGTTGTAAGATGATCCTGCAAAAGCAGGTACCCAAAGGACTGGAGGGCGCTTTCCACCGCCGCCACCTGCATGAGGATATCCCCACAATAGCGGTTATCCTCCAACATATTGGCGATACCTCCCAGCTGCCCCATCATACGTTTTAATCTATTCTGCAGTTGGCGCAGTTCCTTTTCCCCGCGAGGGGTGGCCTTGTGCCGGTGTACACATTCCGTACTTTTGAAATTTCCACAATCTAAGCTATTTTGATGCTCCATATCGTCCCTCCCACAATACCCCCATAGGGTATCTTTCAACGATAGTATAATACCCCCTACCAGTATTTTCAACCCTCATTTTTTTATGCATAAAGAAAACGGGATGGCATACCACAGGCCATCCCGCCTTCTTCCTTCCGCCCCCGCAAGGGGATGAAGTTGGAGGGGTTCATGCACACAATCAATGTGAAATGGACAAAGTTATTCCGCCAGGGCTTCCCCCATGGCATGGCAGGCAGCCTCCCCAGATATATCCGGTGCGCCATTACAGATTACACTGTCGCAAACAAGCTGAGCCCCCAGGCGTTGGCAGACGGCCTCCCAAGAACGCATCCACTCGCCATCGCCCCAGCCATAGGATCCGAACAATGCAATTCGCTTCCCGCCCAGTTTGGGTTCACAGCCAGCAAACATGGACGCAAAAACATCCTCCTCCAGCTGCTCCACCCCCATGGAGGGACAGCCAAAAGCCACCGCGTCGAAAGAATCCATCCGGTCAGTGCCGAACTCCGACGCTGGAAGCAGTTCCACCAAAGCGCCAGCTTCCTGCGCGCCAGCCGCCACGGCGTTGGCCATGGCCTCTGTATTTCCAGTTCCGCTCCAATATACCACCGCGATTTTACTCATAGTTGCTTACCCCCAATCTAAAATATTTTAAAACTCAAGCAGCCACCGTCAACTGCCAAATCGATTTTCCTTGGGCCCACAGCTTTCCATAGATCTCCCGGCATTGATCAAACCGTGCAAAAAGCTCCCTGGCCTTATGCTCGTCACAATACACCTTCCAGCAGCCGGTACACTTACAGTTCTTACCCTCATTTTGAATAAATCCAACAACATCACCCAGAGGATACCCAAGAAAAAGTCCAATTTCATGGGGGAAAGCGCTCCCAATCTCCAGCCGCTGCATCAGACGCTCTAGAGCTGCCGGCACATCCAGACTCAAATACCCATATTCCCTTAAGAACTGGGCTACGCCGGGTTTCTGCAGATCTCTTTTAAGATGGGAGGTGCGGTATAGATAGACCAACACCCCTTCTGGTCTCCGCCGCAGCGCCATCAGAACAAGCCCCTTTTCCCGCAGCCGTGCGTTCCAAGTATGAATCTGCCGATCCAGTTCCCCCTCTACAGTCTCCTTGAGACAAATCAAGCTGCCCGCCTTCAGCGACGCTAGAGTAGGCGCACAGTGCTCAATCAAATATCGTTCCAGCTGCATGGTCCTCTCTCCAGTGCAATAAAATTCCGGCAATCCGGTACTCCTTTTATTGACACCAGCGGTACCCCTTAAACCCCTTGAGGTCCATCCAATACAGACCATACCCGATATCCTCCATTTCACCCGCCCGCATGTTAGCATACACTAACTTATGGGCGGTAAAAAACGCGGCTCAACTGCCACTCCTTTAGTTAGCATATGCTAACTACTTTGATTTTACTCAATCCTTTGAGAAAGGTCAAGCATCTTTTGCACGGAAGCGCTTGCTTTTTGAAACGCCATAGGGTAAGGTGGATACACCGATGGTTAGCTTTTGCTAACCTCTTGCGGCAGTTTCCACTGGAACTCGATTTGGAGGTGTGGCATATGGACATAAAAAATTCCCCGTATCCGGAAGGGCAAACCGCCTTTTCCATTCCTGTTCTCGGAGAGAAACCCATCAACGCCGTGCTTTTGGCGGGAAAACGCCCGGGAAAAACCCTTGTGGTGACCGCCGGCGTACATGGCAACGAGTATGTGGGAATCCAAGCGGTGCGGGAGCTGATACGCGAGATTCAACCCCTGGAACTTTCCGGACGACTGTTGCTCGTTCCCCTAGTCAATGAGTCGGGCTTCTATCAAGGTACCCATTTGATCCCCGCCGACGGGAAAAACCTCAATCGGTGCTTCCCAGGATCCACGCGGGGAAGCACCGCGCTGCGAATGGCCCACGCCCTTGAAAGCGCTCTGTACAATCAAGCGGATTTTCTTGTAGATCTCCATGGGGGTGGAGCCAGCGAGTCCATGACTCCCCTGGCCTTTTTCCCCGTTGGCGCCGGAGCGGAAATGACACGCATCACCCGGGCTGCCGGCAACGCTCTCACCGTGGACTTTCTGGTGCAATCCTATGCGGATAACGGGCTCTATAGCTATGCCAATCGGTGTCAAATCCCATCGCTGCTTCTGGAGCGGGGAGGTGGTGCCGCTTGGGACGACGCACAGGTTCATGCCTGTAAACAAAATATTTACGAACTCATGGACCATCTAGGCATTCTTTCCTGCAAAAAGACGCTCTCTCCGCCCCAGGAGATCCAGGAAGCCCGGTATGAGGAAGCGGCGGAGGCGGGTTTCTGGTATTGCAGAAAGAAACCTGGGGAGCCCATTTACAAAGGAGAGGTTTTGGGCAATTTGCTGAACAGCCAAGGGGAGCTACTCCAGCAATGCATAGCGGCATACGATGGCGTGGTTCTCTACCTCACCCACGCTTTAGGGGTAAAAAAGGGCGGGCCTTTGATTGCCTACGGCAAGCGGGTATCGAATACCCCGTAAAAAAGCCCTGCCAATGGCAGGGCTTTTTTACGGAAATCAACGTAGTCGCTCAGTGGGTTTGTGTCTCATGCCACCCATATAAATTCTGCAGCTTTTGGACAATCTCCTCCATCTCCAAACCGCGAGAGCCTTTTATCAGAACGGCGTCGCCGGGCTGCAACAGACCGGGAAGCTGTGCCCATAGCTCCGCTTTCCCCTCATAGTGACGTCCCTTGGCGGTCTGGGCCATCCCCTGGGTGAGCCCGCCTACGCACAGGATCAAATCAATCCCCTTCTCCCGGGCATAGGCTCCCACCTCCCGGTGATACCGCTCCGTATCCTCTCCCAGTTCGTACATATCCCCCAGGATAGCTATCTTTCGGCCGGTGTGATACCCCAGAACATCCAGAGCCGCCCGCATAGAGCTGGGGCTGGCGTTATAGGCATCATTGATGAGCATGATCTCTCCCAGGTCCTGGATATTCATCCGGCCCCAAATGGGACGATATTCAGCAATACCCGTCCGAATGGCATCCGGCGCCATCCCATAGGCCAAGCCCACGGCCAGGGCTCCCAAGGCGGGGTAGACCATGTGGTCGCCAGGGGCAGGAACCGTTATCTCACAGGTTCCGCCATCCCAAACAGCGGTAAACGCCATTCCCGATAGGCCCAAGGAGCGAATCTGGGTGGCGCGAACATCGTTGTGCTTCTCTAGGCCAAAAGTGATCACGTCCTCCCGGCTTCTCTTCAGACCCAGGAGCAAATCGTCATCCCCGTTGACAAAAACATGGCCCCCCGGACGCATATGGGATAGCATCTCGGTTTTAGCCTGAAAGACCCCTTGCCGAGAACCCAGAAATTCCAAGTGCACATTGCCGATGTTGATAAACAGACAGTCATCCGGTTGTCCCAGCCGGGCCAGCCGGTCAATCTCTCCAAAGCTGCTGGTTCCCATCTCAAGGATGGCCAATTGGTGCTCCGGCCCCAACTCAAACAAGGTTAGGGGCAAGCCTACCTGGGAGTTGAGATTCCCCTGGGACTTGAATACACAGAACTCTTGGGACAGCGCGCTGAACAGCATTTCCTTCATGGTGGTCTTCCCCACCGAACCCGTGATGCCGATCACACGTGGAGAAAACTGTCCTTTATACCATGCCGCCAAACGCTGTAACGCCATTAGAGTGGAATCCACTAGGATATACGGCTTATCGCAATCCAGTGGACGCTGGCTGAAGACGCAGGCTGCTCCCGCTTGAAAGGCAGCGGGGATGAAGTCATGCGCATCCACCCGCTCTCCTATAATAGGAACAAACAGGGTACCGGGCGAAACCATCCGGCTATCGGCCACAACCTTCGAAATGGTTGAAAGAAGAAGCCGCTCCTCTCCGCAATAGCGGCCACCGGTGGCGGAGACCACCTCTTGAATTGTCAAAGGTCTCATGGTATCACCTATACTTTTCCAGAGACAGAGAGATTACCCTGTCGCACAATTCTTCATAGCTGATGCCTGCCGCCGACGCCATCTGGGGAAGCAAACTGGTGGGAGTCATGCCCGGCAGCGTATTGCCCTCTAAGCAATAGAATTTGCCGGTTTGAGCATCCAGCATAAAGTCCATCCGCGCGTATACCGAAAGGCGCAGCAAGCGAAAAATCCTTTCAGCTTCCCGCTGCATGGCGCGGGTGGTGTCCTCATCCAGCTCTGCGGGACAGATCTCCAGCGTGCGCCCCGCTTGATATTTATTAGCGTAATCGTAAAACCCTTCCTTGGGAATGATCTCAATGATAGGCAGAGCCTCTCCATCCAGAACGCCCACGGAAAACTCCCGTCCTTGGATGTACTGCTCGACCATAATCTCATCCTCATAGCGAAACGCTTCCCTTAAGGCTGCATCATATTCCGCCTCGTTCCGTGCAATGGATACCCCGATGGAAGACCCGCCACTGCAGGGTTTTACCACACAGGGAAAGCCCACCGTATTTGTCAAAGCCTCCCCCGGCCGTACCATTTGCCAGGCCGGCGTCAAGCTTCCTGCGCCAAGTAGAATATCCTTGGAAATCCATTTATGCATGGCCAAGGCGCTACCCAGATATCCGCTGCCGGTATAGCGCACCCCCGCCACATCAAACAGGGCCTGAAGCTTGCCGTTCTCCCCGCTTTCCCCGTGAAGGCCCATGTATACCATATCCGCCGCTTTACAGATCTCTATGACGTTGGGGCCCACCTCTCCCAGGAGCGCATCTCCTCGCTTTGCACGGATGGCTTCGATATCCGGTGCGGTCTCGGGAACGCTAACAGCAGCGTCCTCCAGCACATCGCTGAACGCTGAATCCACCGGATCGGGCAGGGCTTCCAGCCCAAAAAAGAGGTCTACCAAAACCGTTTTATGGCCCGCACGGCGCAGCGCCTGGGAGATCTTCACCCCCGAAGACAGAGAGACATCCCGTTCCATGCTGATCCCGCCAGCCAATACCACAATATTCATGCTTCAATACCCCACAATTCATCGCTTTTCGTCCAATCTATCACGCGCTTCAAAAAACTGGCTCCTCTATTCCCCAAGCGCCAATCATATCGCAAGTTAGAAGGACGCACATGAAACACTTGCTCCCATTATATCATTTTTTATGCGGCATCATAGAAAAAAATCCGCCAAAGCATCGCGGAATGCGTATTTGTTTAAAAAAGATCCAGACCATGATAGCTTGTAACACAGGCTTTTCACCACATGTTTCCATTCATCCCTCTTCTACTGTGTAGTTCAATATACAAAAACTCACAGTATTGTACAAGAATTTGCATGTCTAAAAGCATAGCAAAGCCCGCTTGATTACTGGATTTTCCAGCATTCAAGCGGGTTTTATCTTTGGCGGAGAGTTAGGGATTTGAACCCCAACTATTTGGTTTTACATTAAAACAAAGGCGCTCAAAAGCCTTTATTTATCGTGTTTTTTATCAATATAGATAACTTGATTTTAACCCCTCTTAAGAAAAAAAGGGGTTAAAAAAGGGGTTAATTTTCTAGTATAAAGAAACCTAGTAACAGCATAATATCTCATACACTATGCTCTAGTATCCAGCCTTGCAACGCTTCGACGGTCATTTCACCAGCCGCCAAGGCCAGCCCAATTTCGACCACTTCCTGGTCAGTACAACTAATCGATACTCCGTTCAGTTCCAAGAACACGAGCATAGCCAGTATCCCAATGCGTTTATTCCCATCTACAAATGGATGATTCTGAACCAGGCCATAACCAAGTCTTGCGGCTTTCATTTCAATGGTTCGATATAAAGGCATTCTATCAAATGTCTGAAAAGGAGCTTCCAAGGCAGATTCTAATCCTTCATCATCCCGTATACCTTCTAAGCCTCCGGTCTTTTGAAGCAACACCTTATGCATCGCAATTACTTGGTCTTTGCTGAGTCGCTTCACTTTGCCAACTCCTCGAATGCGCTAAGATGTTTAGAGAGAATGCGTTGGCTAATTGTGCTTACATCGTCATCTCTGGCCGTTTGCGCCGCTTGATACTCACTAAACTGTATCACAATATACCTGGGGGTATTATTCTTTAAAATAACTGCAGCACCATTCTCATCAACCAAATGTGCAACTCTAGAGAAATTCTGATTGGCCTCCGTAATAGAAACCAAGCTGTTCGTATCAATCTTCATGTCTATCCCTCCTAATCATAGTATATCCAATTATAGGAGAAATTCAACCTATTTTCTGCTATAAAACATAGAACAAGATAGCTAGCAGGTGTAGTATGCTGCCTCCCAATACGAATATGTGGAAAACGCCGTGTATATAGTGACGCTTCTTCCCAACCCCATAGAGGACGGCACCCACTGTATAGGATACCCCTCCCGCCAGAATCAACCAAAAACCGTCCATGCCAACAGCTTCAACGAGTAACGGAATTTTAAAGATGATAGCCCAACCGATACCGATGTAACAGATCATGGAAAACGCTTGATAGCGTTTTAGATCGATAGCCGTTAGCACGATGGCAACGATAGCCAATGACCAGACGATAGCAAAGAGGATCCAACTGGATACTGGGTCGATAGGCCGCATAGCGCTCAATAGAATTGGGGTGTATGTGCCAGCTATGAGGGAATAGATGGTGCAATGGTCAATCACCTGCAAAACCCGCTTGCCCATCCCCTCGCGTAGGCCGTGGTATACGCTGGACATTGTATACAGTAATATCATGGTCACACCGAAGATAGCCCCGCTGACCACGCCCCAGCCATTGCTATGGAGCACCGCCACAACCACACATAGCACAAGTGCCACCACACCGATGGCCCCACCAACGATATGTGAGATCATGTTGAAGCGTTCTTCACCTTTTGTATAGGCGGGCAATTCCCTATCCCTTAGTTTTATACGCTTCACAATCGCACCCCCTTGCCGATATTATATGATATCCTATTCGCAGAAAATAGTCGAAGAGATCAACGAAGAAACTCATAACATTAATCTCAGATCGATATAAAAAGAGGAACCCGGCAATTCCGGGCTCTGTTTCTTTACTCAATCATTTTTATTTTGCCAACTCATTGATCCCCCTATTACCTTATGACACGCTTTGGTGGCCAGAAGTCCGGCGCCGGAAGCGATGCGGAGGATGCAATGTCTTCTGCGATATTCCGACCAAACTTTATTTTTTAACCATCACATTATAGATAATAATTCCTCAAAATCTTCTATTTCTTTCCGTAATTCTGCATTCTCTAATTTCAAGTTCTCTATTTCCTCTTCGTGTTGCTCAAAAACACTTTTTGGTCTAGGAAAATATTGAACTCCACCATATCCCTCACTGTCAGTAAAATTATGATATCGGTCTAACCAAGTAATATAAAAAACGTGATCAATAAGACAACCTATAATTCTTCCCTTTGACTTATTAATGCGAAATTGCCAAAAATCAGCTTGAGTATTTTCATCTGGACACTTTGCATTCGCATTTGACCAATTCACTGGATGCAAATCGTAAGTTGAGCTGTTGCGCAATTCCATAACGGTCTTGGTACTTACATCTTTAAAGCAGTCCAACAAATCCAGAAACCAAGCACTATTTACTACTTTTTCCTGGCCATTGCTCCCAAGACAAAACAGTTCATGATTTCGATCAAAGCGCGCAAAAGAAAAAAAGAAACCTTTTTCTCTAACCACATCATGATTATATGGTAATAGGGGCTTGCCTAGGTTTTCTTTTTCTTCAACTTTTGTCAGGATCCTAGTCGTTTTGCGCTTCCTCATACTTTTTGCCATAGTATTTTCTCATATCATCAATATCAATTGCTTTTGTACAATTTTCCCAAGGCTGCAAATTTCCTCTAGCAATTTTCCAGGGATCTTCGGAATGTGTTAGACTTTCCAATTGATCTCCAGACAATCCACCATATGTATTATAAACGGCATCAAGCACCTCGACTGTTTGATCATCTAGTCTTACAGGCTTTGAAGATTTTGGAATGTTCGTCCATTTAAAATCTGCATAGACAGGGTACAAGGAAGGAATTACAGGACCATGAACCCATGCTTGAATTTCATCTTCAAAAAGCGGACCTTTATCATACAGAGTACAGTACCACGCTTGCGCATAATAACAAAGCTTTTGCAGTTTTTTATGCGTCATACTCTCTTTATACAAAAACCAATTTGCTATTTCTCGCACATTTTTCACTTCTATGACCTCCTTGTCCACTTTTCCTACTTTCATAATATGTGGCCGCCATATTTTTTTCAATAGCCTATGGAAAAATTTTCTCATATCACCCTCCATCAATATAGTATTTCAAGGTATTGTTCAGTGCGTCATTTGTTTCTTAAAAACCTCCACACAATAAACATTGGCCGATTCATCAAAAAACATTCTCCTTTATCCCCATCTCATTAACTTGAAGAGTTCCAATACTTACCAATATGTTTATTGCTTTCCCAGTTATTTGTGATAATTTGGTGATTAGAAGATATTTCCACGATTTTTGTTGCCGAAGTGATAAGTAATATGAGGAAAAAGCTCCTTCTAATCTTTACGTTTCTTCTGTTATCTGTGTGCTTCTGCACTACGGCTTATGCTCACTCTGGCAGAACAGATTCCAACGGCGGGCACTATAACAGAGAAACCGGTGAATACCACTACCACCACGGCTATCCTGCCCATGACCACGACGGCGGAGTTTGTCCATATGATTATGATGATAGGACTGGTTGGAATAGTGGAACAAGTACGAAAACAAAGAAGCCTACATATTCCGATTCGTCCTGGTCGTCTTCATCCTATTCAAGTTCAGGTATATACAAAAAGAACGACTCTTGGAAATACTGGGCAGCAGGTGGCGGAGTATGTGCCATACTATTGGGCGTCTCATGCTATAAAGACAAAAAACGTCAGGAAGAAGAAGCAAGACAAAAAGCTGCCGAAGAGAAAGCTAGGCAAGAACAATTTAATAAGGAACGAGAGAAGTATATGGAGCTTTACGGAGGCAGGAAAATGTCCGAGATTGTCTCTGCCCCTGACTATGCTCTTATTGATTCGCATGGTTTGCCTAAAGACAGAGATGCTACCACTTACTGGGGAAAGCATTTTACAGTGTATTGCTCGGCAACAGGCAAACGAGCACACCGAAAAAAAGGTTGCTCAAATGCGCATATTGCAAAAAACATAGTTAATGCTCCTGGGGAGCCGTGTAGCCGTTGCTTTAAAGGTGAAAAAGAGCCACTCGGTTGGTTCTATGAATATCGCAATATTAAAAACCTAGCAAAAAAATATGACTTTTTCATTTTTGACGATTTGAAGGAGGAAAATTAATTGAACGATAGTATCTGGAGCAAAGCTCTTGGGGCATTTTTAACAACATTGGTTTTATTTGCAGTTGTTAGTTTACTTAGCTGGATAAAAAAGACAGTAAAAAAACAATCTCAAATCAAATATTCAAAGAACACGAAACACAACTTAAAGGCATCTGCCTTTCCAGAAAATACGAAAGAACGTCTCAATGAACCAACTTCAAGGGAAGTCGCCACGTCCGGTCATATTTCTATGCAAGACTTGGGAACTGTAAACACGAATAGTGAAATAACTTCTTTCCAAGCAAATGCCCCTACCATTTCATTTTGTTATAAATGTGGAGCAAGGCTTGCAGAAGGCAGCTCTTTCTGCCCTAAGTGCGGGAAAAAGGTCCCAAAGATATAGGAGGCACATCACATGAATTGTCCACATTGCGATCAGGAAATCCCAAATAAGAGCGAGTTTTGTATTTTTTGTGGAGAAAAGATTGTCCAAAAGAAACGACCAAAGGCAATAATTACCCTGTCCATTCTACTAGCGATATCTTTGGCAATGGCCGGAGGAGAACTAATATATATCCTTGTTAAAGTGCCGAGCATGGCGAAATCCATTCAGACCTACGAAAACGCCTTGTCAGACTATAAAAATATCGTTTCGACAAAAAACGCAAGAATTGCTGATCTAGAAGATAAAGAAAGCTTTGTCAAACAGCATGTCGCTATTGCAATTGATGGTACATGGCCTCGCTTATATCATGTTTATGGATGCCCTAATATAAACTATGATCTATCTGCCTACATCTACAACACAGAGGCCGTTGAAGGTAAAGGATATCAACCGTGTCCCTATTGCCATTGATGAGATTATGTAGGAGGTAATATAATGCATTATACAGAAATGGACTTTGCAAAAAAGCTACCAAATTGGTTGCGTTGGCCGTGTGCGTTTATCGCATTTTGGCTAGCCTTTATATTTGGGCCCTATCTTATTGATTTTTTATACCGCATTTCCATACGTTGGGCCGGGGGTGGTGGTTTGTTTGAAAACATCTTTGCAATAATCACAGCTATTTTGCTCCAACCCGTTTCCGTTTTATTAGCCGGTTATCTATCTTTTGGCTTTGCCCCTAAGGCAAAACCAATAGTTTGCTTAATTAACTGTATTCTAGCTATCTGCTTAATTGCTATACTTATTATTTTTAATGTCATGTTCGATTTTGGTTTTAGCTCACAAGAGGCTTGGATGTATTATGCCAGCTATGCAGCATCAATAATATTCTCTGGTGTTGCAATAGTCATGGCGTACAATGGAGAAAAAAAGGGAGGGGTATAACCCCTCCCTTTTTACGGCTTCAAACACTCATACAAATACGATTTTTGCCTTGCAGTTAATCCCTGTTGATTAACATACTCATAGACTTTTTTCGTTTTTGATCCATTAATCGGATTTCCCTTTGCGTTTATATCCGCCCTAAAGCTGTTACACTCCTGTCTCACAAGCAGATAAGTAGCTACCGGAATACCGTAGTCTTTGAGCCCTTTCTCTGCTTCGCTCATCCATTCGTCAGGATATTTATATGGGACATTCGGCAAGGCAGTCTTTTTCGCGTATGCACCAGCAAACTCATACGTCGTTTTAATTAATTTTGCTCTTTCAGTGTCACCCATTCCTTCATAAATGCTGCTATCCATAGCATCTTCTAAAATCACTCGTGCAGTTTGACCATACTTTTTCCTGTAATTTGAGATGTTATTACTCTCTACATAATAGGTCTGTTTTTGGAATCCTACCGAATTCTTAGGAGTGCTCGGCAAAACCGCAGCATCATCCAGTTCTATATAAAGGCGTTCCAATTCCGCATCAACAGAATCGTATTCTTCGATCTTATTGCTGTACCACGGGAAAATAAGCTGCTCCAGCCCTCGCATAAGCAAGTTTTCCGTGCCTGGATCTTCTTCTCCCCATAAATCAACATAGGGTTGAAGCTGACTATTGAGCCCCGGGATCTTGTTCATAAGCTTCCTTGCAAATTGCTCCACCGTTTTCGTGTACTTGCTATCCTGTGAAGCGTAGGTTAGCCTTCGCTTTGGGTCAATTGTACGGGCTACCTGCCCGAAGATTGTTGGAATATACTGCCCAACATAACCAGTGATGCCTGCCACGGCTAAATCCGCGATTGCTCCCCCATCCTTATCCCCAAATCGACTGATTGCATCGTTGATTCCCTGCAAGCAGGAAAGCTGCATCAAGGGATCTGTAGTAGTGATAAGTGCATCAAACAAATTCTGAAGCGCCCTATCCGATGTAGTCTCATTATTGAATAGGTTGTTCAATTCGCATCCTACAAATAATGGCATATTGATTGGATTAAGCCAATCCAGGGTATAACTATATCCGCCTATTCTAAAAGAATACGGCTGTTCCCCATGATATTTTTCAAAATTTTCTTCCCTGTCATTCTCTGCTCCGGATGCACGAAGCAGCCCAATCGATGCCATGAAAGCTCCAATCGCAACAAGCTGTGTTCCAGTAAGCCCGGAAGCGATGCGCTCAATGAACTGGCTTATGGTGATCTCGCCCTTTTTGAGCTGATATGCTCCCCTCGTTAGTCCATCAATTAAGCCCAGCGGAGAATACTCCACGCCGCGCTTTAAAATATTCATAGGGGTTTTTTTGAAGGGGATAATGCCTCCGACCAAAACGCCCCAGACTTTACCCTTGTTCTCTACGTTAGACAGCATTTCAGCCAGTTTGTTTGCATCACGGAAAGTTGCTTTTAGTGCTTCCTGCGTGGCCACATTTCTTGCCTTTTGTAGAGTGGTAGTATCCATCTTTTTGACGTCCAGATCATTGGCCATGATGTAATCCGTCATCGCTCTGCTATAGTTCGCAGATAAAAACCATGCATCTTCGGCATCTAGCGCCCCATCATTTAGCTTGCGAATCCACTCGATAGCTTTGGTATTGAAAATCCGCTGATGCGTCATCACACCAGATTGTCTATTCTCTTTTCCTCCATTGCGAAGGATATCCAGCATCTCTGCCGCGTCTTGCTTCGCGAATGCCCTTGCAGCTTTGGCCTTTGCGGAGTTCGGGTTATAGAAGGTTGCGGAACGATCTGCCTTTGTATTTGGACGAATGCTGGAATACATCCCTTCCAATGCCTTCTTGTATAGGTTCTTATTCCCCACTGTTAGATACATGACACTATTGCCAACGATGTTTCTAATATGGGTCCGGGGGTTTGCCAACATGGACATGTACCGCCACGCCGTTAGCTTCTCGCCTATTGTAGCAGGGACCTGTTGACCGATATCCTTTGCAATCAAAGTATCCAGGGCATCCATTTCCTTTGCGGTTTTTGCCCTACTCATTCGATTGGCCAAATCCTGGTTTAGCTTGACGGTCACTCCTTTCCTCTTTTTCTCAGCGAGTTGCCTATTCACATTGTTGACGGTGTTCTGCGCCCTCATAACCCGCCCTTCAGGGGTGAGCTTTTTCAGCAGATGCGCCGCTTGAACGGTCTGCCCAGCTTCCGTAAGGATCATCTGAAGGTCCGCTGCAATCCGCATAAAACTATCCATATCGCCTTCCCTTGAGGCTTTTAGGAGGGCAGCTTCCGCGTGCACTACCTCTTCCTTCCCAGTCAGACCCTTGCGGATGTTTTCTTGAACATCTTCAGCAGCAGCTCTAGCCGTCCTATTCTCTAGTTTCTTCATGGCTTTCGCTATGGACGGCCTATCCGAAACCACCTCGTATTCTCCAAAGCCCTGCATTTTCTCCGTTGTAAGTCTACTCTTGCTGTCCTCGGTAAGCGAAGGGTTCTCCAGGATTGAGTCAACAACACGGCTTTGTTTCTTCATTGGTTGGGCATCAGAGTCTTCAAAAGAAGAAGCACCGGATTCCGGTGCTTTCTGTTGCTCTTCTTGATTTTGTATCGCTGATTGCGTTTGTCTCTCTGGTAAAACTACACCGTTATCATACGCCTGTGGCTGATTCTGTCTGCGTACTTCTGCATCCATAGACGCACGGCCCACCGTCTCATTCGCTTCTCTCTCCCCCAATAGTTTCTGATACTCAGAAAGGGCCAGCATATCAATATCAATCTGTTCCGCTTTTGCATTGGGGAAACGGCGATAGATATACTCCATAATCATCGCTTCTTGCTGCTCAGGAGAGGTATTCCAATATCCGGGCTCCTCCTTAGCCACCACGTCTCCGTAGCGCTGCCGTACAAGCCACCTTCCCTCAACATCAGGGGTGCCGCCCGTATCAAAAGCTTCAATTACCTGGATTGCGTGCTGTGTCTCATGCAACAAAGCATTAAAAGCCCTACTCCTGTTTTTAACTCCCTCACCTGAAAAGCGAATCGTACGATTGGACGGCTCATAAACCGCATCATATCCTCTCAAATTCCCGTCCAGCGTTACCTTGATTCCCTTAAGTTGAGGATAATTGTCCATCAATTCCGGATGATGCAAAATATCCTGGAGATCCATCTGCTGACCATTTTTAAGGTTTTGGAACGCTCCTCCAACTAAACTCGCGGTGGAATCGTCTATTTCGAACCGCCACTTCCCGTCCTGGCCCTTGATCCATCCCATATCCTGCCAAATTTCATCGGCGCTTCTGCCCTGTTCAGCCTCAACCATCGCCTGATTCATCAAACTCTGGTTTGCATTTGCCGCCTGTCTTCCCGCAATAGAGTGCTGTACATCGGGTGTATCATCCAACTGCCCAGAACGTATACTAGTATTGACCTCGGCATTATCCTGTGATATGCTTTGGTCAGTTAAAAGAACTTGGCGACGGGAATGCTGCGGCGAAACATTCGCTTGCATCGTCTTATCATCAGAAGTTTTATTTCTTCTATGATAAGACATCACGTTCCGGTCAGGTTCTTTTTCTTTTATTTCTTTTATTGTTTTCCGATCTGTAATTTTTTTCGGTTCATGGACGTTATAAATTACATTTCTAGGATTTCCGTCTCTCTCCCCAACGCCAACATCCAACAAACACTCCCATGTTTGACCATCTGGTGTCATTAGATATGCTTTACGATATTCCCAACCATTAATCGCAAAGTTGCCGTGGCGATTTCCTTTATCCGCTAGAGCTCCAAGATATGAAGATACCTGTGTAACTTCGTCAACATGCGAGACTGTTTCTTGCCTTAATTGGCTATCTCCTTTCTTTGGATATACAAGTTTTCTTATTGCTTTTTTCCCTTTCACTCTATCCCGATCATCAGCTACATAAACAACTTTTGTCTTATCGCTGCCTATGCCTGAATTTTGATCAATCGTTTGTATGGCTTTGCCCTTCAAGTTTTTTTCTAGGTAGTCTAATAGAACTCTTGCTCTTTCACTTCGTGATGTCCCCTCAAATATATTGCGGTCAAGAATTACATACCTACCGTTGTTACTAATACTGTGCTGGAGATCACCTGAAGCTTCGCCCTTGCTATTAAAAGCAGCAGCAAATAAGTTCCGGATCTTCTCAAACTCGGCAAAGCTCTCATCACCTTTTAGCTTGGCCAAGATGCTATCCAGCGCGTTCAAAATCTTCCCCGCGATTCCCCTATTCTCGTTGACAAAACGCCGGACAAAGCGTTCATCTCCGAACATTTCCATCATGAGATTGCTGGTTAATTCGTGCTGAATCGCCGCATCCTGCCCCTTGTAAGCCGCCTGAAGCTGGGAAATCTGCTGGTCGTAGGTTCCATTCTCCTTAGCCCGTTGAACCGCATAATCCAGGAGCTTATTGTATTCTGCGCTGCCTTCAAGAGAGTGTGTCACCTCGTGGCCTAGGATCGCCATATAGGGGTTTGAAGCCCCGCTAGCCTCTCCGTCCATGGACAAGTAAATTGTCTTTGTGGAGGGATCGTAGGCCCCATTGCTGACAAAATTCCCGTTGCTATCCTGCCCATCAATAAGCCACGCCCATTGTACATCCAGTCCAAGTTTCTTGGCCACACGATTGACTTGCTTTACTCGTTTCTTGTCAATCCCCTTGATGGCTTCCATCTGATCATCAGCAACCCGCCGAATCCTGGTTTGGCCACTCTGCGTTTGGATCACCTTAACATTGGGATCAGCCTCGTTAATCACATCTGCGGCCACATCGGTGTTTGTGCCAAAGACTTTATCAGCACTCACGACGCTATTATTTATAGCCGCAGTTTCTCCTACTTCAACCTCGGTTCCACTATTCTGAACATCCGAGGATTCCTCGGCCTTTAATTCCAGTCCAAGCATCTTTGCAAAGGGAGAATTGCCATCGATACCATACGCCTCAATGCCTTGCTCCTTGATATAGTTGCGTACGGCAACCTGTGCTTCCATGTTGTTGGCTATGTTCTTAGCAATAAACCGGTTCCCTTTGCTCGACTTAATCTCCGCCTGTTGCAGAGTCTTGTTTTCAGTGTCTAGCTTAATCTTTCCACTATCATCCGTTACGACGTGAAGTTTGCCGTCATCTCCACGCTGAAACAGTGCATTGGTTTTGTCGGTGTTGAATCTCCCATCCACAGTAAAAAGAGTATTTGCCTCGCTGTTTACAGCCGTTCCAATGGTTTTTGCATTCCTGCGCGTCCCAGTGTTTAGTACATCAACCCCGAACCCCAGAATAAGAGTCGGCAAAAAACCGCCGATCCCAGACTGAATGTATTCTTCTATAGTCGCAGAGGCGGCGTCTGGATCATAAGTCGCCCGCTTAATGACAGGATTGATCAGGGTAGAAACAATTTCTTCAGCCGCCTCACCGCTACCAGAAGCCAACTTCCGAATAGCGGCTTTTGCAAAGGGTGATCCCAAGTTGTCAATTTGGTTCGTTACTGCTTTCAATAGGCCGGTGTTTTTAAGACCGCCAATGCCGCCAGATGCAAATTCAATCGCAGTTTCAGCAAGCGCACTCATTGTCCCGTACTTTCTGGCATCCTCATAGCTTGCCCCTTCGCTCAAGGCCTCTGTGGTTCCCGCCCCCGATCCGCTCGCAAACATCAATGCAGAACCAGGAATAGAGCCCAGTGCAGACCCCGGAACAAGGGCGTTGGCCGCAAGCATCGTCCCCACCTGGCCAACTCCTTGCCCACCGATGCGAAGAACATCCTTAGCCCACCCTTTATCCAAATTCCGATACCGTTCTTCCAGATTACTCTGCCTCTGCTGCTGGGCATTTTGCAGATCAAGACCTTTTTGTATGGCCTTGTCTTGGCCCTCGGCAATTAACTTCTCCTGCCCCGGTTTGAATTTGGTTTCTAGCGCCTGTTTGAGGCTCTCCCCCTGCTCCCCCAGGGCAGCAAAATCCAAATCATTAAGCCAACTATCTACGTGTTCTCGGCGAACATTCGCCAACCACTCCTGGGCATTGTACTCCCCATTCTGTATGGCATTCTCAATGACCTGTCTGCCGCCCTCCAGCACATTTTCTCCAAAATACGCAACAGGAGTAAAAATATTCCCTTCAAGGTTTTTGGGTAGTTTCCCTTCCTTTAAGCGTTCAACATCATCTTTATCCGAAAGGTCATAGCGGTCTAATACCGCCTGTGGAGGCAAGCCCAACGCTTTATTCTCCGTATCCTGCAAATTTGCCGGATCGTAATCATACCCTTTCCGTTTCCATCCATCGTCAAACTCAACTAGCGCGCTTTCCTTTGTGTAATCGCTACGGCCTAACGCATCAAACTGTTTCTTCACCATTAATTGCTGTTTAGTAAGCGGCGTATAACTTGGCAAAGAAGCATGAAAGGAGTTCAACTTTTGAAACTCGTCCTCTGTAAAAAATATAAATTCACCTTTCTTGTCTCGTGGAGTATTTTCGCTGGAAGAAGACGTACTTTCTCTAGCAGGATTAATCCCATCACGCTTTGTAATCCTCTGAAATTCATCTTCAGTAAAGAATTGCATTCTTACCTTCCCCCTGAATAACTAGGTTTTTTATAAAACTCTACATCGGACGCAGAAATGATTCCTCGATTTACCGCTGCATTCAGAGCTTCATTCGCAGCTGAGGCACTAGCTCCATATTTATCCAAAATATTTTTTATGGTGCGGGTCCTATTGTATTGATCGTTCACACTATTGTTATAAACTAGCCCATCAAAGCTATAGGACTGCTTTGGGGTGTTCCCTCCGCCGCCTCCACTACCGCTTCTCCGGCTCCCACCGCTGGCATTGTATTTCGCAAGAGTTGTCCCCACAGGTAGTCCAACGGCGTTGGCGGCTTCCTGGGTCATGATACGGCCAAATAGGTTCAGCTCGTTCATAGCTTTCTCATAGGCTAGCTGCTGCTGTTGATACTCCTGATTCTGCTGGGCCTGCCATGCGTTCAGGTTATAGTTGGCACCAAACTGGTTCTCAGACTGCTGCGCTGCAATACGGTTCTGCTCAATCTGCGCCAGGGCTTGGGCAAGGGCGTTGTCCCGATCATATCCCACTTGCCGAATCTCCGTGCCGATGGTATCCTCCTGGCCTTGCTGCTGCTTGTTTAAGGCGTTTAACGCATTCCGCAATGCATTAGTCTCAGCAATACGAGAAGTCTCGCTGTAGCCCGTCATAGGGGCTGAATAGGCGTTCCCTGCAAGCCCCCGCGCCGCCAATCCCTCATTATTCCCAAGAGCCGTCACACGGGCATTCTGATACGTCTGGTTCCTCTGAGTATCATAGGTTTCTTTGATCTTCGGAAGCTGGGCGTTAAGCTCGTTTACTTTCTGGTTATAAGCGGCATCCAGAGCGTCTTTCTGCGCCTGGGCCATTTTGTCATAGGACGCCGTATAATCTATGGGCGTGTAAAAATCATAAGGGTTCTTTGCCATGATTGATCCTCCTTTTTAAATTCCTCTTTTCCAATAACCACCAACATTCATAAAAACGCCGGTGGACTGTTTCCATACCCCGTTCACATTGACATAAGCCTGGCCGCTTCTCCATGTGCCGCCAACATTTACCCGCATTCTTCCTCTTGGGATAGTAGGAAGGGAAAACGTGGTATAGACCGATCCCCCTGTAAGCTGCGGGATCCCTGGCATGGAAAAGCTTGCTCCTAAGCTTATTGATTTTGTACCGTCATCGTTGTGCGTAATGGTATAACTGCCGGTTATTAGCGTAACAATAGCGCTATTCCGGGTATCGATATAAAGCGAATTGGACTTCTGACTAAATCCTGTACAATCCAAATAAGCAGAGCTAAGCTGTTGGCGATTCCAAGCCGAATTCGCATATCCATCATTTCTTTGCAGATAAACGCCTACAGAAAGAGGGGTGGTGTTATTCTCGATGCTTTGGCTTCCAAGGCTATACTCCAACCAAATGTTGTACCTATCGCTTGCCGAGCCTGTACAGGATCCATATACCGCCGCCAAATCGTCACCCCCCTAATATTTGATGTACACGTCCCCAGATGACCCTCCGGATGGATTCCCGGTGCCATATGTAATCTTGGGTTGCTTGGACGATATACTGCTGTTCATGGTACTGATGGTGGATTGTAGATTGGTCACCTGGGATATGGTGTGGGAATGCACTGCGTCCGCTTTGCCTCCCAGGGAAGACGAAAGCCCCGTAATTTCTCCCGTTGCATGGGTATGGCTATGGGTTTCTGGGTTTAGCAAATGCACCAGCGATCCGTCAAAATAAACCAGATAAACCCCATCTTGCTTGATTTGTCCGGCCTCCAGCACAGAGAACCCGCTGGGGATGATGCTCTTGCCATTTAGCGTTGCTCCCTGGGCGTTGGTAATATGCGCTTTCATAAGATAGATTCCTGTAACCATTTCATCTGCTGTGGTGTATTCCGATGCGGTTCCCTGGGTGACTCCAAGATAGGTCAAATGCTTTTCGGTATCACCGTCATGCCCCGCAAATCTAGCAAGTAAATCCACAGAAGCGGTGGACAGCTTTTCGTCGGTAATACTGCCGTTGGCTACACTGCCCTGGGTAATATCAATCAGCTGGCTATATAGGCTTGCAATCTGATCAGCCACGGTCTCTCCTGCAACCCCCGGTACCGCGGCGGTTCCAAGCAGGCTACCACCGCTTGCCGCTAACACGTCGAGGATCTGATTCACTCTGGTGGAGACAACATCCTCCACCAGCTCGTCAAAAGCCGCCTTTAGCTGCGCCGCCGTAAGGCCATCATCATTGGGCCGGTCCGACAACACGCTGATCCCCTTCCCGGCAAAGTCAGCCGTTACAAACTTCAAATCGGTTAAGCTGGTAATATCGCTCATGGAGTCCTCCTTTATTTCATGTAATTCCCGACATAGTACCGCTTGACCACGCCATAAACCCCGAACCCTTCATTCAGCGCGTTGTTCCGCATCATGATCTGCATGGAGGAATACTTCTTTACCTTCATGTTCATAGGAACAATCTTTGGGCTGTCATTGGTTTCAAAGGTGAGGCGCGAAAAATCAATATCGTTAAAATCAAACACGTCCATGGTGGCAGTTCTGGCCTTTCGCCCCAGGTCCTTGTTGGTTCTCACATAGATGTCGATGCCAGAACGGGAATAGGGCTTGATCATGATCCCAGAGCCTTTCTTTGGAATGGTTTTCTGGAGCATAAAATCTCCATCGTCATCCATTTTTGTGGACCAAACTGCATCGATTGGCATGCTATCGTCGTTGTATCTGCTGGAGTTCACAACATCCGTCTTAAAGCGACACACCCTCCCGTCCTCCGTGCCAAAGTACAGGCTACCATCTAATTCTAGGAAGGTTCTGGCCGGGATGTTATCCCAGAAAAACCACTCGTAGCTGTATGAGCTGGTGCTGTTCCCTTTACTCTTTTGCCTCTGATCCGCCACATAACAATTCCCATTGACACAGAGAAGATAAAACCCGTTCCAGGATACGCTGCACGCGTTTTCAAGCCCCTCCTCCTTGGTCAACCTAGCGTCAATAAAATAGGAGCGGTTTTGCATCGTCCGTTCCTGCTTTACTCCATAGGTCAACACTGGGGAAAACACCCCTTCCTTGGCCAAGAAAAGAGGATCATCGTTCAGCGCTCCAAAGGATTTCATGGCAATCGCCCCCACACCAGAAACCCCTTGAAACACCGGGAAATATGCTGTGCCATTGCTGTCGATTTCAGCAGACCGCATAAAGATCGTGGCGTCTTGGTCGTTGTCCTCCTTTACCACCAAAAGATTGTCATACTGCTTCAAATAACCCATAATCCGGGATGAGTCCGTGCCAAACTTGGTATAGCCCGTATCTGGAAAATAGGTTGGGTCATAAAGCCCGCTATTCCAATCCATATTGGGATGATCCGGATTCCCCGAAACAAATACCCTTGAATCGTTTCCCATGCCATACCAGGTTGCGAAGGTGCATTTGTTGATTACATCGGCGTTTCCTTCTATCGTTCTAGAGAACTCAATCACCACATTGTCTACTCCCCCGCTATCCGATGGAGCATGGACAAAGGTAACCGTTCCAGCCGTTCGATCAACTGTAAAACTGCTGTCTCCTTCAAAAGATTCAACCCCGTCTACCGTCGCATATACCGCGGCAGAATCAAGATGTGAAGCATCCAAACGAAATGTTTTGGAACTCCCATCTCCATAAAAGCTGTTTTTCCTTCTAGCGCTTATTAGATTCACCGCTTCCAGCGCTTTCCCATCCCCTGCTGGGCTTGCTCCTACAATGGTTGTCGGGGTAAACCCTTGGGGAACATCAATCACCCACTGGGTGCTGGGTGGAACGGTTTGCAGATATCTGCGTTCCACCACGCGATATTTCGCTCCATCTAAAAGGTAGAGTTTCCCTTCGTATACAAACCCGGTGGAATCATGATCGTTCATATCGCTGGCGATTAGAACGCCATCCAATGTGGACAATTTTGTTCCATGATGAACAAAAACCGTTGTCTCTCCATCGGCATATAAAGAAAAAAGGCCATTGATGTGGCCTTCAAATGTTGCTTTTGTCTCCCATCCGATTCGCTTCTCCGGGTACCCCCCCGCATCGCTGATGATGTTCTTGGCGTCAGGGCTTCGTGTCTCATCCACCATCGCAGGATCCGTTGAGAAATCCACGCCCCGAAAAGTCGCGTACTTTTTTGTATAGACCTTCCGCGCCGCCGGAATTCGCATCTGCGCCATTAAACCCACCCGCTTTCACTGATGAATCCATCGGAAGCCGAAAACTCCTGCGCTGCTTGCAACTCCAATTTTCGGGCGTCGTACATGTTGTAATAGAGGGTCGAAACCCCACTGTCATCATCCATGTACAACCGAGAAGCCATATATAGGGGGACCAGTTCCAACGCCTCGTCGTCCAGTTCCATCCTTGTTTCATCCGGGGTATTCACTGTAATGCGAGCAGGGTAAGCGTGGTAATAAACCTGAATTTCCCCCGCCATTCCCCCGTCAACCGTAACCTTGTCCCTGTTTCGAATGACATAAGCGGAGATATCACGGCCCTTGTACCAAACCGGTTGTTCCGGGGCGATTCTCATATACCCTTCCCCCAGCGCGCGAATATCATAGGTCTGTTGTGTGCGAAAAGCAGGGATAAGATCTGCCGAATCAAAGGACTCCTCATACATAGCAATGTTGGCAATCGCATACCCGTTTTCTCCATGAAACCGAATCGTTATTTTCCCATGTTCTTCTATGCTTCCACGGTACGCCGTAAACCCCCGCTGCTCGGTATTGCTCCCGCGAGCAATCTGTGCCCCGTCCTTTTCCAAAGAAAATGTAATATCTCCCTGTACCTCAAAATAATAGGATCGGGGATTCTGAGCGGTGAATTCCATATCCCCCTCACAGTGAATCATTTCTCCCGGCTCCGTTCCCAACAGGTTATTTACAGGGTACTGACTGATCCGCACCACTTTTGTGATAGGGCGAATGCTGGCAAGCTCAATCATCGCATAATTGGCAGCGGCAGGCATGGCCAGCAAGTAGTCTTTGTTTACATCGGATAGGTCCAGCGCTCCCAAATTGGAATAGGAAAACATGAGCTGGAGCGTTTCGTCTTTTAAATCCTTCCAGGTTTTCAAACTTACCACCCTTTCAATCTGAATCCGCCGGGAGTTGAACCCGGCTTATTCCCATGGATTCATGCGGAGGGCATAAGCCCTCCAACTGTTAGGATCCGCTAGAGGGAACCAATGCCGTACCACCGGAGCCCGTAAAAGAGCAGGACATGGCGCGCCAGTTGTTAAAGCCAGCACTATACCGAGCACGGCCTCTAAAGATGTTGTTATCGTTGGGTGCGATCTCGCTTCGCACCGACAAGGCCACACGATCCAGCCAAATCGCGCCGTAGTATGCCTTATTGAACTCGCTGTCCATCAGAAACCAGGGCTTGCTGGTGGCGCTAGAGGGGACAAACTGATCCAAATAAGGCCAAATAATCACGTTCCACAGGCCGTACTGGAAGTTCATGCTGTTATCGGCGGTATCGGGCAAACCCTCCGCGCCAATGGCGTTAAACACCGCCTTTTTCAGCATAGCGTCGTTGGGAATGATGATGGTGTCCGGCGATACGCCCAAAAGATTGCCGTCATCGTCGGTGAATTTCTGCATGGCCTCCTGGGCGTAGCAAAGTGCATCATAGCTAAACGCATCAGCGAACAGATTGCACTGATTTCCGGTTCCCTTGGTAATGGAGCTATGATTGGTAGCAAACATGTTTTTCCCATCCGCGCTCTTGGTGGAAAAAACCTTCTGTTCCTTCCCAAACTTCATAGTGCCCGAAACACCGCTCATCAGCATAGCAGCGCCAAATAGCTCCCTCGTGCGGTTATAGGACAGCGTAAACGCGGAAGCTCTCTGCTTGATCTTGCCCATCAGCGCATCCTCGACCATCTCCTGGGTTACCTCAAAGGAATTCTTCCAGGTGTCAGGCTCGATGACCTGGCTATAACCTTCCTGGAAACTATTTAGCGGATAAGCCCCCGCCTCGCCTACGGGAGCAAAGTTACCCAAGGCGGTCTCCGTGGTAAACTTCTCCGCATAGCGGTTGGTCTTTTCCACCACAAAGATATTGTCAATCTGTGAGCGCCCCTTTTCAAAGGCCTCTACGTTTTGCTCAATGATAGCTCGAATAGGCTCCTGGGATTTCCCAAAGATAGAGTCGTTGACCCCAGAGCCTTTACTGAAAACTACTCCTGCCATTTGATCCGATCCTCCTTATCGTCTGAAATATCCGGCACAAGTAGCGCCAGAAGCGGTGCCGTCGATCCTGGATAGGGTAAAGACGCCAGCCGTAGTCGTTGCCGTTACCTGAAGCCCATCGGTGTGCAGCGTCACCTTGTCGCCAGGATTAAGGCTGGTAGGCGCTGCGGCAAAGGTGCTCTCAAACTCAAGGGTCTCGTTGACCCGCATAACAGGGATCAAAGAAGCCCCATCCCCGGTATGTGCTCCCACGCAAACAAACTCAGGAGTAACAGTCGCACCACATTTGGTCAATTTGCCAGAAGATAAAACAAGAGCCTCTCCATCAGAGAAGCTCTCTTCAGAAGTACCGGGTAGGTACTCAAAAGGGGGCGTAGGAGTCCCTACGCTTTTACTGATTTTGAACATGGATTTCATCCTTTCTTTGATTGGGCATAATGGGTCCGGATCTGCTTGTCCGTCCATCCCGGGAACCAGTTTTTATACATTTGATAGGTTTCGTCCGGAATATGGACTGTGTCTGCCGACGCATCCCCGGTTGTACTTCTCATATGCTGTTTGCCATTGACAGCATTGAGCGCCGCTTGTTTTGCAGCGGTTGTCTTCTTGGTGATAATGGAATCCTTGTTGGAAAGCAGATAAGCATCGGAGAAGCTAAGCCCATTGCAGACATATTGATAAAACTGCTCGTAGTTCTCCATCTGGGCAAAATCCTCTACGGATTTAATTCCGCTGTCTGGATAGTTCGCTTTGAATTCGTCAAAAAACCGATTTACTACTGTACTTGCCTGGACTTCCTGAGCTGCTTTTACGGATGGATGCTGCTCCACCGCTTGATTGATAATAGGGATTAAAGCCTCTGGCTTAATCCCAGCATCGGACAACTGCGTCCGGCTGGTTTCCTGCTCCATCTTATCCCAGGATTCAAAACCGGCTAGCTTTGCGTAATTATCCATTCGCGCTTTTTCCGCCATTAGTCTAGCGGAATACTCTGCTTCGGCTTTTCGGCGAGCGGCAGCAAACCCTGCCCGTTCTTCTAGACTCTGCTCCCGTTTCTCCTCCTGTTGCTGTTCGGCGGGTTCAGCATCGTTTTCGCCTTCCGGGATAATTTCCGGCTCAGAAGGGGCCTCCTGTACTTCCATATCAACAAATTCCTGTTCCATAACATTCCTTTCTCAACGGGATTTTTACGCTATTCCCCTGCGAATTTGGATGTTTCCGCTCTCCCTGCGAACCAGTGGGGTAACTGCCTCCTGTTTACTTGCTTCTGAGGTCTCCGCCCTTCTTCACTTTGGGGGCGTCTTTTACACTTTTTTTGATAGGCGCTTCTACTTTCTGAGAAGAAGTGAGGCCAATCCGTCCAGTGTATCCATCCTTCATTTCAATCCCTCCTTTCTTTCGGGTAATAAAAAAGGCCTTGTGGCCTAGGGATGGCTTATCATTTTCCGGCTTTCTGAACCTGTTTAACCATCTGATTTACAAGAACCGCAGCGCCAGCGCAAAGCACCCCCTCCAAAATCCCATGGGGGATTCCAATCAGCGCTACCCCAAAAGCAATGCCGATGGCGGTCAGGATAAAGGGAATCGTCCAGTCTGGGATATTGGGGATGGATTTCAAAAATACCCCCAACACATACAGGACAGCCGCCACAATGTACATATTCTCGGTAATAAACTGGGTAAACTCACTCATCACAAATTTCCTCCTTACTGTTTCAAGTCCTTGGTGGGGAGGGTATGAACCTTCTCTATCCTAGAATCCATATCTCCATTCCACCCGTGGGCCTTGTAATTCAAATACATCTCTTCCAGAATCCGCCGCTCCGATGGGGTGGCGTATCCCTTGTTCAACAACCTCTCGATTTCCTCGGATAGTCTGGCATAAGCCAATAAACGGATGGTATCAAGGCCTGTCCGCACCTCTCTGATCAGCGCGTCTCTATCCGCTTTTTCCTCCTTCGCCTCGCTGTCCTTCTTGTCAAAGAACCGCTTGATGAAGAACAGCAAAATACCATTGATCCCAAGAACCGAGAGAATCGACAACGCTACTTCCACATCTAATCACCCCCTATTCGATGGTTAGCTGGAATTTGCCAATGGCCTTGCCAAACAGCCCAGCATATCCATCCTGGCCATTTGTGGTCTCATTGTCATGCTGGAAGGGATAATACCCGCCACCCACAGGAGCCACCCGGTACTCGGCTTTTTTAAAGGGTCGAATATCATCGGGGGTATAGAAATACACCTCAATGGCGTCGATCACCTTCCCATTACCGGCGTAACCGTTCACGATATCATTGATGTTGTATCCAGTTACCCAGGGGAGCCAGCCTCCGCCCATCACATGCACCCGGTACTTTACCGACCCATGGGACACCCCGATGGCCACATCGGTAATGGGACTATCCTCCCACCCAGCGTAGTCTGCAAGGTTACATACCTCCGGTAGCCAGCCATGCTTTCGGGTGCGGACCCGATAGAATGCATCAATCTCCTTTGTACTGGGAACAGGAGCTGGCATGGGCTGAGGAGTTTCCCCGTTCATAAAGCTCTTCACCATGTCCAGGAATCGCTGCCAGCCCATATCCAAAGTACGGTGCGGACAATATTTACCGCTGTAATCCTGATGCTTGGTCACTTTATCGATGCCCCAGCCGTAGCTTTTTAGCAGCATCGCAGTATACTCCGCTGCGTTCTTCTCGGCTTGGATGAACCGCTCACCGCCGCTCTTGCTATAACAGATTTCAATGGCAATTCCCTGGCGGTTTCCCACCCTATTCCCATCACCCGCGTTCCAGGAATTGCGGGTAAAGGGAATGCACCGGATTACCTCTTTGTCATCTATTACTACATGAAAGCTGGCTTCGTTGTTGTTTCGGGCCATGTACAAGGCTTCGTTTTCAGCCGGAGCATCGTTTGCTGTATTATGAACGATGATCCGGGTTGCCGTCATAGCATAGGGACACTTAATCCCATACTTGTTTTCAGGCACAAGCATATTTCTGATTGGTACCATCAATATTCCTCCTCATTCCATGATAAAGGGCGGGAATTCCCCCGCCCTTACTGCTCTGTTCTTAAAGCTCTGTGTGTCTTACATCCATTTTCCCTTTGCATGGATGCTAATGATGCCTGAGAACGTCCCACTCGTTCCACGCAAAAGGACAAAGGCTCCAGTTTGGGAAGTGGAAAATTTGCTCCAGCTTGAGCTAGAACCCGTCCCAAGAAAGATCGTGGAAGTCGTCTGGGCGTTTACCGTAGCGGTCATCACAGGTAGATCAATAAAGGTAATGGGGAAATCGACGCCCTCTGTGTATCCGTAATATGTGCCGCCCCAAGCGTTGTTTATATCCACGCTGGACACTTGAAGATTTCCCCAGCATTCGTATACTCCGGAAGCCCATTTTCGGTATTCCCAGATCCCGCTATTCCCGGATTCAATCATGTAATCCTGCACCAATCCGTTGATCGAAAAACCGGTTGCAGCATTGACCACCCCTTCCGGTAATCCTTCCGGCATCGCCTGTCCAACAGAAAGTTTGTTATCCAAGCGATTCCCTGCTTCATCGTATACACATTTCGTAAAGGTTTTGGGAAAGAGATTATTCAACCCCTGCTTCAGATTTGCAATGATATTTGCCATGGTTGCCTCCTATATGTACCGGCCTATCACATAAGCAGTGATATATGCATCAGCCAATGTTTCTGTCTGATAGCTAGACATTAACCTGTACTCAATATTTCCACTATCTACCCAATATTGAGTAGTAGTAAATACGCGACCATCGTTATAGGAGGATAAGTTGACATGATCTATTTCTACAAACAGCCCACTTGGCAAAGGTAAAATCTGTGTATTGGTGTAATATAAATATTGGGCATTATTTGTTAGAGCTATCTGTCCTATCGTCTTTTTACACCGACACTCAAGGTACCCACTTGCCCATTTCCGATAGCTCCAGATGCCGCTGATACCAGTTTCAACCACCCGGTCCGCCATCTGGTAGTCGCTTGCCGGATACCCCCCCAGATAATCCGCATCAACGCTCGGGATCTCCCCCGATATGGTTTCGTCCGCCGTGTACTCCACAAAATCAGCTAGGCGGGCATTTAATTCTTCTTCGCTCATGCCATCTTGTCCTGCTGGGCCTTGAGGACCAGTCTCGCCCTGTGGACCCATCGGTCCAGTATCCCCTTGTGGACCTTGAATGCCTTGTGGACCTGCTGGCCCCTGAATACCTTGTTCTCCTTGAGGGCCTACGGGGCCACGCTCCCCTTGTGGCCCTACGGGACCCTGCAACCCTTGCTCCCCTTGCGGGCCTTGAATCCCAGGTTCGCCACGCAGCCCCTGAATGCCTTGCGGACCCTGGGGACCTATCTCGCCTGTGTCTCCTTTGTCCCCTTTATCGCCTTTTTCTCCCTTCTCTCCTCGTGGAAGCATAAAATCCAGTATAGGGTGTTCTTTATCGCCTCGGCGTGTAATTCCAGGCGTATCACCCATAGACACCGTACCTATTTGTATATCTGGGGTTATTCCCGCACCATTTCTTCCACTCGGGCCACGCTCGCCCTTGAAAACCGTCAAATCAACGATGGTTTCCCAATCGCCGCCATAACGGTATTCCAGCCTTTTTCCCTCTATTCGAAACTCAATGCCTTTACAAACTTCCTCTTCAACCTCCGCAATCCTATCCTGGATCATTTTCGTAATTCCACGCAGATGATTTTGCTCTTGTACAGTCAAAGAAAAAGCCCGTTGAAGATTCACTTCACGAGCTTCCATGTCACCATAAATTTTTGTTATCTCCTGAGGGATACCCTGTGCGATCTGCTGAACTGCGGCCTCATTTTGATCTACTCGCTGTGTCAAACGCTGGATCTCCAGTGTGATCCGCTGAAAAACAGCCTTCGTATTGGCACTCAATTTTTTTATATGCTTCGCCAGCGCCTGCGTTATCTTTCTATCCATCCCATTCCTCCAGCATTCGAATAATCTCATCAAGCCCTTGGCCCGGGGATGTATCAATAGGAGGCCTCTGGCTAGGCTCTTGCGCCATCATTGCCTCCTGCTGCATTGCCTGTTGTTGCTGTGCCGCCATCATCTCCTGTTGCTGTTGCAGTTTTTGTTCCAGCTGTCCCCGAATTTTCCCTGCCATAGGATAATGTAGCGTCTCCATCAGACGCCAAAACAAAATCATCGTCTCTAGCTGCGCAGGATCCCCAAACACACCCTGTTGAAAATTCATCCGAGTTTCCTGCCACATGGCTTCTCGATTATTTGCAAGGGTTCCGGATGCATCTACACCAAACAAAAAATTATCGTTGTAATACCATTCCCCCGCCTCATCCTGTTCCAGGAAATCGTAGCGATTAAACTGCTCATACTGCTTATGTCCCTGTTTATCCTCGGACACAAAAGGCCGTGGCTCATCAGCATAAGCCAACTTAAACTTGAACATCAATTCAAACAAATCTTGGTAAGCAGCATTTTTCATTCTCCGTTTGCTCTCTAACCGTCCAGCGCTTTGTTCAATCTGGAGCTGCTTCGCCTTTCCACTCTGAGCTGTCGTGTCCGGCTTGCCTTGGAAGGTGTCCGTTATCCCCAAGGTGGATTTCGCCTCAATATATGCCTTGTCTCTTTCGGTACTGTCATAGCTGATATTGGGTTGGAGGGTATGCACCTGGATCATATTCAGCTCATTTGGGTTTTTTACCTCCAGAATTTTGAATTCGCTGTCATCTTTCCGGAAATTTACGCCCTTAGGTAAGGATACGAAAGAACCGCCTTTCAAAAGCTTCTCTTCGATCTTGCTTCCCAGCTTATTAATCAGCATTTGCTGGTCCCTGATCTTATCTATATCGCTATCCCCCATAAACTGTCCAAAAGCAGAAACGTTCTTCCTGGGGATAATCGGATAGCTGTTGGGCTTATAATACGGAAGCTTCGTTTGGATCATTTCTCCATCCGTTCCCTGGATATATGCTGGAATCACAGTCCCATCCTGCAGGATCATGTCTTCCACCAACGCCTCTTCGTCTATGCTTCCCTTTTTAAATTTGTTGTTACCGCACTCACAGACGCTGTCCTCATAGGGTTTTGGTTTTCCGCACACCGTACAACGCTCTAGCTGCCGAGCTTGGTAGTCTTCCATGTCTTCCAGAACGGTATCGTTTACCCAGGAAAAGAGGCCAATACCGCCATTTTTATTGCGATAATAGGCGATGCATTGTGTCACCTTATCATCGCTGTTGACCACTTGGTCCGGCGTAGTTGTTATTTCTGGATTGCTTTCCTCCTCTTCGTCAACATCAACGCCATATCTCCGTTTGATATATTCCTTTGTTCTGGCAAACATAACAAAGATATAATCCATCTGCTCGATGCTGGTAACTCCTGGCTGTGGCACCACCTGCTTCGGATGTAAAATTGAGATGGAGAGATCCCCGGTTGTATTGTGTGTTCGCTTGGTATTATCCCATTCCACAAAGAAAAAGGACCCGCCCTGTATTGGGGTGGTCCTCTCCTGTTCATCGTTTAATCTCTTGAACGGCAAACGCTCCATATCAGACCGCAAGCTTTCCTCTACAATATGGGCTAATCCTTCGCAGTGCTCGCAGTTGGTGGTAACCTTGGGAATTGGGATATTGCTGTCAATTTGACTTTCTACCAACTCAAAGATGATATTTCTAGTATGGCTCGCATCCTTAACAGCCTTTGTTCCTTGGATCTTCCCATCAATTGTCCGGGTCCCTTTATACAACGCTTCCCGCTCGTCCATCAAAGCATATTGAGCCTGGTATTCCTTCTTAGCGGTTTCCAGTCTCTCCTGCCACTTTGAAAGCTCAGGGTCCCGAAACGGCTTTTTGACCGCTCTCCTGATTCGATTCTTGATTTTCATTAAAAAGGATTCCCCCATTTCATAAGTAACCGTTCCTGCTCCACCGCGTCAGCGTTATAATAATCTTCAAACTGGTCTTTGTACCATTTCACCTTTGGCGGCTTTAACGGTTCTGCCGCATAAGGCCTGGACGCCACAAAATAGCGAATGGCATCGGGCGCGTGAGTCAATTCATGCGGATCCTTTGCCGCATCGTTTGGATTATATTCGTCGTGTTGCAGCAATGGCAAAGTTCGAATGAGATTGATGCAGTTTTCAAATATCCGTATTTTTGCAGCCGGCCTCCCCTGCTCATCAGCAATAGGCTTTAGCCACTCGCGAAGTTCGTACCATCCCTGTATCCGATCATTGTTGGCTTTGGACAGATAAATGCCATGTTCGCTAAATATCTCCGCCGCGCTTTTTCCGGTATCCTGCCGCCGATTCCAGAGGTCTGGAGGCGCAATGTGCTGTTCAATTTGTTCATCCCCCGTAAGCTCATCAATCATTTGAGCCGCATCGGATATGATGAGGCCTGGTTGATACAGCTCGCGGTAAATATACGCCATTCCTTGATGGTCAACCGCAATCCAATAGGCCGCCAGCATATCGAGCCCATAGTCCAATGCAACATATCGCAGCCAGTCCACCGGAATTTCAAAAGGCCGCAAGACATGGATCTCTCGTCTAAACTCTGTAAAATACTGTCCAGCAAACACATCCCAATCCCCGTAAAGATGCGCCCGCTTCATTTCCTCCGGAAGTGTTTCCAGCGCCTGTACGTATTCTGGGTTATTGTCCATCAACGTTTTGTTATCATAAACCTGTGCGGGGATAAACACGTAGTCCTGTGGGTTTTCAGCACCCTTATATTGCTTATCGATAAATAGCCGCTTGAACCATTGGTGTCCCACATTTCCCGGGTTGCTAGTATAATACATCCTAGGAGTAAAGTCCCTCCTGGTAGAACGATTAGACGTCAGCAAGAAGTCTTTTTGGCTTTCAGTAAAATGTGTTGCCTCCTCCAGCCCAATGACTTCGTATTCCTGCCCTTGGTACTGATAAATGTCCGCTTCGCTGTCACAGTAACCCATTTTAATCCGGGATCCATTGGGGAAGACAAACGCTTTATCCGTATCCGTATATCGAGCATAGCCGAACAACTCTGCCCGCATGGGATTGATGTGGTTTTCTCGAAGTTCTGGTAGCGTGCGCCGAAGCAGAAGCAATTTCAGCCCCGGATATCGCATGGCCAACATCACAAATTTGCGCCGCATCGCCCAGGACTTTCCCCCGCCCCTAGCTCCCCCATAGGCAATATGTCTCGCCGTCGCCTCAAAAAAAAGCCTCTGTTTAGGGTTAGGGATTTCCTCCCGCAGCGCTCGAAAGATTGGCGCTTCCATCATTTGCTCCAGTCATCTAAGGGGCCTTCAAACTTTATTACAACTGGAACATCGCCCCCATTCAACTCCTGCTCCACTCTATCCACAAACAACTTATGGCGTTTACCCAACAGCTCAAGCGCTTTTAACGTGTTACCTGCCCTCTCTTTTTTATCTCTTGCTATTTCCGTCAAGCGCATCAACACCTCTTCCGCACTCATAACTGCGTCATTATGGGATATTTCAAGATGCTCATCGATATATTTTTTTACAACTGGTTTTTTTAGGTTTTCAGAACCTATGGCTTGTGCGGTTTTAGGACTATACCCTGCACGAATCGCTGCTTGGGTAGCATTGCAGTCTATCAAGTATTCATCACAGAATCGTTTTTGTTTTGCTGTCATTTTCGGCAATTCGGCCATAATAGTCACCTCCTCACTAGTCATCCTGCCCTTTTATACACGTCTCTGCTAAACAGTACAACGCCTCATCGTCGTCCTCACAATATTCACAGCTCAAACATAGGCTAATATGCTCCATCGGGTCCATTTATAAAGTCGCCTTCATTTCTCTGCGTCGCCCATCCAAATAGATCACCGGGCTTTCTTTGCTGCTGGGCTTAAACTCCATCGCCTGTCCATAGCCGCCATAGCCTAGGTTTGCTGCCGTATTGACAAACAGTTTGTCTACCAAAGCACAACTTCTAGTGCTGGGACTTGCCCGATAAAAAGCTTGCTTCATAACCATAGGTAAATGAGTATGCGCGTGAAGATAGACGTCGGTATCTACAATAGAGGCCATATCTGCTAATCTAATAGCTTTTGCTCCCTCTTTCCTGCCGCCACCGCCCCCATGGGTCATATAAATGGAATACGTCATCTTCCTCCCGTCTGAACGACGCCTGGAGGATTCTCCAAAGGATACCCATAGCAGAATTCCATCCGGGGAAAACTTGTCATCCAACCCCATCTCACGGACCATGATATAGGAAAGGTCTATGCCCTCCTTCTTGTACGTTCTGTACTCGTGGTTCCCAGTTGTAACAGCCAATATTTTATCTTTTATGGGCGCAAACAAAGATACCCCCTGCATCACCTGTTGCATCGGTGTAAGCAGCTCGCCGTACATATCAGATACGCTGGTTTTCGTCGCATTGTTGAGGATGTCCCCGTTTAAGACACAATAAGCGTTGGGCGTATTCCTTACATGCTCTATTCGATCATGGATAGCCTTATAGTCACAATGAGCATCTCCAATATGGAGGTCAGCAAAGGTATGCAGTTCCAAGATTTTGAATTCTTTAGACAACTCTGCCCTAACTTCCTTCATGTAATTCCTCCTATTACACCGCTACGCCTCCCACCCCTGGCTCATCACACGGTGTAAAATACCCCTAACGAAAAAGGAGCCTCAAGCAGCTCCTTCTTCTCTCCAAATATATACCCCCGGGCCCGTAGGTTGCCGGAGGCGTGGACCTAAAGAAAATACATAATTCTCTTGATGTAGACAAAAAACTTGTATATAATTTTAATGCAAATATTTCCAAAGGAGGGATGCTCTATGTCCCAATTTTTGTATTTGCCGCGTTCTTTACAGAAGGATGAAACAGCGCTTTCTTCAATCACAGTGTAAGAAGTCTGCGTCACGCCATCCTGATACGCTTGCCGTAGAGTACGCTGTCCTTTAGCGTATATCCCCCACACCAACAATGGGAGAGTCAGCGTTATACCCCAGAGAAAACCGTTGCCCAAAACGGTCAATGCCTCGGCCAAGGCATTTGCAAGGTATGTGGAGTGAAAATAGTTGGCAACAGGGCCTCCGTATTGGGCGTACGGGGCTCTGTTGTTTTTTATGATCATTTCTCCCGCTCTCTACACTACCATAATACAGGATACAAAACCCAACTCGTCTGGTTATTTTAGTCCAATCTTTTTTCTATACCTTCGCCAGGTTTCAAAAGCGCTTTCCTCATTAGCATACCCGCATGAATCCGCTACCTCTTGCCATGTTTTTCCCATAAGAAATCGTTCCCGTGCCAGTGTCCGCATGGCAGAATCTTGGATACAGTCTATCCAGGAGTTTATGGAAATCAGCTTCTCCCCAAGGGCTTCCATCTTATCGCATAGTCGATCCTGCAACTCAACGATCCGTACAGCGCCATTGCCTACCTTATCGGCCTTGTCTCCTACATATGGCATTCCGGTAAGAATAGGGGTGATTGCCTCAGCCTGGGAGCGCAGCGCCTCTATATTCTCTTGTAGCCGCTTTATCTCCTTCCGCAGCTTGTATGCCTGACGGAGGTCCGCATCTGTCATGACTTCACCTCACAAAGTATAGTTAATGCTTTCTTCTGCATAGGCAATCTTCATTTTCGCTGTAATCACAGCACGGGCTGCTATACTTGCAATCGCAACACACCCCCTTGATGTTCATTCCGCTTCCTCCCTCCCGGCAAGCCAATCCAGAGAGACACCAAGGGCATCGGCAATCCCAACAGCTATATCCAGCGATGGGGTTTGAATATTTCGCTCGTATGCTGATATAGTCTGACCAGATACACCTACCATCTCCGCCAGCTCCTCTTGCGTTATCAAATCCCTGCGCCTTGTCAGTATAAGTCGTTCAGCAAAGACCTTGTTTTTCTTCTCCATGGTTTCACTTCTTGTTTCCTTCTTTTTCGCTTTTCCGCATACAGCCCCAGGAACACACCAGCCGTCTCTTTGTATCATGGTAAATGTGGTATGCTGCCGGGCAATACTTTTTCCCACAGATTGGGCAGACAAGTAATCTACGCATATATTTACACCTCAACAATTTCTCTCCCGTACCGTTCATGAAACAGCTTGGCTTTGATCCTGTACTCCTTGGTCCTTACCCCTTTTGCGTCCTCTACGCTCCAGGTACCATCCATGTTCAGCCGCACAAAATCCGCCTTGTACATCACTCCGCCAGGGAGTTCAAACGGCACCTGGTATAGCACTTTAGCGATCTCTCCTGCTCGAACCATCAATTCCAGGTCCGCCGCTCGGTTCGCCTCTCTTTGGCTATCAAATATCCTACCGCCATATTCCGTCCGCCTATTGTGATACTTGGGAGCAGATTGTTTTTTCCCGGGCAGCTTCCCGGTTTTGCAGTATTCCAGGTATTCTGCCGCCGACATAGTGTCAAGCTGGTTCATCGCGTCCCACCGTCGCCTTTCTCACCGCCTCAAACACTTGAGCAGAGTCCTTCACCGGGGGATATAATCCGTTTACCATCTTGATATAGCGCATATATCCGTCAAAGCTATGGGCCGACTCGTCCTTTCTCGCCCGGTCCAGCAAATATTTCACACGAATATCCAACTCAAACCTCCTTAAAACGGGGAGTCTTCCTCGATGGGACGCAGCCTTGCTTGCACCGGCACCCAACCAAATACCTTTTTGTTGCCCACGCTTGGCACATAATACCGCCGGGAAACCTCGTCAAAGTCCAGCCCAATCTTCGCTCCCGCTCCATACCATCGGTTTTTTAGGACGCTTAACACCGCGTCACAGCCCACGCGCCCCTGGTCTTCTACATCGACTCGCTCCAGGGAGAACACATTGCTTGCCCTGTTGGTAATATCAGCGGTTCCAGCCACGTCATCGTTTTTCAAACCGCCGTCGTTCTTTCTGGGATGCGCCACCAGATGAACATGGACGTTGTAACGGTTGGCAAACTCAACCAATCGACCCACAAACTCCGATTGTGCCCTGTAATACCCGTTTTCGCTTTTGAAGGCGTACCGCGCGGTCATGAGGTTGTCCACCAAAAACACCTGGCAGCCATATCGTTTCGCCGCCAGCTCAAAGGCGTTTAGGATGCTATCCTCCTCTCCGCTCTCCGAGATGGTGTTGTCGTAAATCCACACCCTTCCGCGGTACCATTCCCGAATCTGATAAGCGGTGGGCTTTGGCACATAGTTGATGGTCTTTCCGCTGGAGTCCAGAAAGCTTTTGATGTAATCTGAACCCGCTATCTGAAGATGAAACCAGTGCTGAAACCGATCCGCGCGAAGCTCACCAGAATAAATGCATACCCTGATCCCAGCATCCACGGATTCCGCGCATATCTGGGACAGCAGCGTTGACTTACCCTCTCCACGGCGTCCTGTCCATACCGACAAATCACCAAAGAGAAACCCGCCAATGGCCTTGTCAAGCTCCTTGATCCCGCTTAACGCCTTTGGCATTTTCGCCATGTCCATGGGCTCAACGTCCGCTAGTTGAATCAATCCATAGGGCGGGACTTCCCTCGCCGTGAGATATGCCTCTAAAACGGCGGTTTTCCCCTGTGCACACAGCAGCTCATTGGCGTCTTTACATTCGTGCTCCACAATATGGATGGCGTGGTGATTCAGCCGCAGCGCTAGGGCTTCCACCATCTTTTTCCCGGGGGTGTCGTTATCCCCGTACAGGTAAATGTCGTCGTACCGCTCCAGAAACTCCCAACAGGTATCCAACCAGGTAAGGTCCTCAGACCCGGACGGGACTGAAACACAGTTTGGGATTCCAGACTCATGCCCGCTCATGGCGTCAATTTCACCCTCGAAGATCGCCAGTGGTTGACTGGGGTCGCATAGGTGCATCCCAAACAGAATGGGCATTGTCCCTTTCTCACGCCAGGACTTCCGTTCCCCCTTCTTCACCTCTCCCACAGGCCGGAATTTCAGGAAAACCAGTTCCTCCTTCTCATCCAAGAATGGAAACGCTACATTCCCGTTTTCGTCGGCGCATACCCGGTAAGAATCCTGGGTAGCCGCAGAAATTCCACGGCTCTCTAAATATGATTTCACGGCACCCGGCGCCTTTTGCAGCTTGGTCTTGGGCCGCGTATATTCCTTCTGCTCCGATACCCCAAAATCCCGGCACAGGTCCACAAACCGCCCCTGCTTTCCACAGGAGCCCCGCTTGCAGTTAAACGTCAGATTCCGGGTATTCAGCGCAAAGGTGTACTTGTCTTTCCGCTCTCCGCCTTTGCAGTAGGGGCAGTAGGTTGGGATAATCTCATCCCCTTTTACGCTGTATGGCGCTAGATATATCCGCGCGAATTCGTTGGCGTCCACTACAAAACAACCCCTTCGTATCTGTCCTTCTCCACTTCACTTTTGTTCTTTCGTTCCCATGTTCTAACTGCCGCTTGCCAATCCTTCATGGGGTTCTTGCCTATTCTCCAACCCTTGGCCATATAAAAATCCACAAACTGCCCCGCATCTATGCCATTGTTCCGCTCTTTGCAATATGCGGCCACCTCCTCTACGGAAGGAGGAACAAATCTTTTTTTAGATACGTTAGTATCTTTTTTTATGTTTGTGTCTGTGTTTGTGTATATTAATGTGGCACTACTTCGGGTAGTCCTTTGGGTAGCAGCTTGGGTACTAACTTGAGTAGCATCTTGGGTAGTAGCTTGGGTACTATTTGCCATAGTAGTAACTTCATTTACGCTTTTTACCGTGTATGTGGTAGCCCTTGTCCCATTGGCTCGAAACTCAATTAACCCCATTTGCTTCAAAGCGTTTCTAGCGTTATAGACTCCCTTTCGGGATAGGCCTGTTATGGATTCTAGGACTTGATTCGAAACAGTAATCTGCCGGGTCCAGTGACTTTTGTTGCAAATGTGCATTAAACCATGCCATAGTGCAATCTGCCCCGTGGACAGCTGATTGGTCAACATCAAATCGTAAAAGCCCTTGATCTCACCTATATAGTCCATATCTGCTTTTCTCTAGAACGGATAACTATCGTCTTCAGAGGTCTGGTTCTTGGAGTTGCGCTGTACCCGGTCCAAAAACTCTACCTCTTCGGCGATAAGCTCCATCACTTGGCGGTTACTCCCATCCTGGGTTTGATAACTTCTGGTTTGCATTGCCCCACTCACCCCGACCTTGCTTCCTTTTTGTAGACGTTTGGAGCAAATATCAGCTAGAGCACGCCAGCATACAACCGGAATGAAATCCGCTTGGCGTTCACCATTTTTATCGGCAATCCGGCGATTGATCGCCAACGTAAACGTACACACGCTATGACCACCGTTGGTGGTCCGGATTTCCGGGTCTTTGGTGAGATTCCCAATCATCACAACTTTGTTCATCATTACCCCCACTTTGTGTAGATTAGTTTTGATTCATCCCAATCCGGGTACTTGGACATCAGGTACTCCCGTATCCTTCGCCCGATCTCCTCATGTTCTTCCCTGGTGCCATTGTCGTAACGATCATGGCAGCGGTTCTCCGTTAGGCCGGTGCAGAGGGTCACAACATTCTCCTCTATCCCCAGCCCTCCCTTCGCCCGTGAAATATAGTGAGCGTTTGGCATCACATTGTAGCTGTTCCCGCATACCACACAGCGCCCCCTGTCTCGGTTCCATACTTCATCCTTTACCCTCTTTGAAATATCCGTGGCCTTAGACCGCCTGCTTTTCATCCCAAAGGCTTTTCATCCTTTCAATCTCATCCGGAGTTCTGGTTTCCAGTCCCAAGCCCTCCGCTTCCTCCACCAGCCAGTCCAACAACCGGCTCATCTCCTTGGCGTCGTAGGCGGAGGACCCCTTGTAGGCATGAATGGTAGTAAAACCTTTCGTTGTCCCCATGTCGAAGGCCATCCATCCCAATCCCATCTTCTCCCAGCACTCCATAACGCCTCTTGCGTCACATTCTGGAACCCATAGCTCCACGAACGCCCCTACCTGTCCAATGGCTTGCCGGTAGATTTCCTCCTTCGTTGCCCGTATCGACTCCGCAATGGCTTCACACAGCACCCAGCAATAGGCATTGGCGTCCATGCTTCGCTTGTTGTAGTGGCGCTTGATCTCCATTCGATACGGTTTGTCCTGTTTGTTGGCGATAAATCGCCTAGCTTCAAAGAAACTCTGAGGCGATAGCCTCAACTGGAGCCATACCTCCCCATGGTCATTCCGTAAGGACGCCTGATCAAAGATCATTCCTCCCATGGCAGCTTCTCTTCTTGGGGAATGTTCCACACCTCTTTGTACATCTTGTCGTACACATCCATGGGAATCTTGTCTTTAGAAACCTTGTACTTCTTCAAAAGGGCCTCATATTTTGCTCTGTCTTTTCCCACCGCCACATACAAAGCCTCTCTCGCATTCACGTCGGCGTACTCAGTCTTGTTGGCGGACTGCTCTTTTGCCCCCTGCTTGGGCTTTGAGCCCTCATTCCTGTTTGGATTTTGATCAGGGTTTCCGGTCAATGTGTCAAGCAGGTCCGTTTCCACGATTTCAAAGGCCGTGGTGTACAAATACCGCCTCTGATAGGTCTCTACCGCCCCTAGGTTCTGCACCTCGTGGCATCCCTTCAGATTGGCCTTGCTCATCGGGCTGGTAAACACAATTCGCTCCTCGGGTTTCTCGCTGTTCACCAAAGTCAAACTCGCCAAATCTTCCGTAAAGGAACAGAATCCCGTCAGTTTCTTTTCCAACATAATTCGGTTGATATGAGGCATGAAGTCAGCCAATTCAAAGTAGTCATACTGGGCAAAGCTGTTTTTGCCGCTCTTTTTCAGATTCATCCCTTGGAGTTCTACCCTTGCCTCCTGCAACTTTTCGTAGATGTTCATTTGCACTTCTCCTTGTAATAGCTGCAAAACTCTTTGGCCGCGCAATAATCCTGGCACTTCTTGTCCTCACCAGGGCGAATCTCAATGCTGTCGCCGCCATTGCTCGCCATCCACTGTTCCGCCTCTTCCTTGCTATCTAGCACTCTCAGAGCGGTCTTTCTCCCCTTCTTCATAACGGCGTACTTGTCCCCGCTGTTGAACCGTTCCTCCTGCGTACAGAGCGGCAATCGATCATCCGGCAATTCTCTCGCCCGCTTTACCTGGGCGATCTTCTCTTTTAACCACACTTCGATTTCCTGGAAGTCTCTCTCGGAAAAAGTAAAGTCTACTGGCTGAACCGGGAGTTTGGGATACCCCGCTTTGACCTTGGCGTCCCGTTTACTATGGTCTTTTAAAAATGCCACTACCCTGCCCCGCTTTACCGGGAACCCAGCGTCCCGAAGCATATAGGCGTAGATCAATAGCTGCCGGCGCCAGTCCTCATAATTGCCGTAGATGATCTTCCAAACAGAAGCGGTCTTGTAGTCCGTGATCCGTTCTTCCTCCTCGTTGTACAGATCAAACTGCCCGGACAACACAATCCCATCCATTTCCATCTTGAGGCGGGTTTCCTTAATCTCCCGATCTCCCTCCTTCTGTCGTTCCAGGATGGAATGGGTGGCAGTACCAAACAACAGCCAAACCATGTCCGATACATCCCGCTTAATCTCCCGGCTATGACGCCGCTCCAGCTCGGTTTCCCGAATGCCCTTTAGAAGAGAAGTCACCCGGTATTCGTTGTTCGCCGTCTCGTACTCATCCCTCTGCGCCATCTGTACAAACGCTTGGGGAAGATTCAGCTCATTGGTGATAATCATGCTTTTCTCTCCTATCTAAAAGCCTCGCTCTGCCTAACCTTTAATAGCCTGTTTTCAGCCTGCAAGTCATCGATCTTTTCCTCTAACTCTTTGATCTGGCCAAACAGGTTTTCAAGAATCTGCTCTATGATTTCGTTAGATAATGTACTCATAGCTGCGCCTCCTTGACGGCTTCTCGCCTCCGTGCTATATTGCTAGTAGGTTTATTTGTTCCTTGTGCTCTATGGGGTTGCCGCCCCTGGGGCACTTTTTCTTTCTCTATATTCAAGTTACTTTCCCCTTTCCTCTTGCCGCATTTGCTCTAGGGCTTTAAGAGCCATCCTGCTGTGACATAACTCCTGTTCGTAGTGATCCCTAATTTTGTTTATCCTTCTGGTGTCTCCGGCGTGGTATAGGCCGACTACTAAAGCCCCAACCGCTCCGCCCATAAAGAGCCCCAGGATGAAGCAGTTCATAGCTCTATCCCCATGCCAATCAGCACCAGAACAAAGGTAGCAATCTTGGCGGCTTGGATAGCCTTATCCGCTATACTGCCTCGGCGGACTTTGTATCTTTTGCTTTCCCAACTGTTATCCATGCTCCATCTCCCCATTCGGTGGGAAAATCTCATGTACCCTATTCCAAGGCTCCTGTATGAGGGCCATTACCTTTTGCATGTCCCACATTGTCCATGGAATCTTTCCCGTCATTTTGTTTGATACCGTTACCCTGCTATATCCAAGCTCCTTTGCCAAATAGGCCTGGTCTATATCAAGAGCATGTAAACATCGGCGCAGCAGATCAAACTTGCGTGCCCGAACCACGTTCCTTCGTTCCACAATCTGATCTATGATACTTGCAGGGGCAGCTTCTCGCTTTTGAATCTCTTTTAGTTCAACTGTCAACGCATCAAGAACATGCCTTGCTGTCATACGCTGCCACCTCCTGCCTCCAATACTTGAAGACAAGCAACCGCCAAGCGTTGAACCGCTTTTGTGATCTCCTGCCAGCGCGCGTCCTCAGTGCTGTCAATCTCTCCATCCGCAAGAATGGTGATCATGTCGTTGGCGTAGTCCTCCAGGCTATGCAGCCTCGCCATCAGATTCAGCGCCGCCATCGGTACTCCGCTGGGCTCGTACCCCGGCAGAATCGATTGGTACACCGGGTCCAACTGCAACGCCCGATAGCATAGGCCCGGGTCTTTGTACGCTTTGGCAAACAGCCATACGGCATCATCCGGGCAAACCAACTCTCCGTATTCATACCTTTGGATGGTCCGCACATGAAGCCCGGTGGCTTCTGACGCAGCTTCTTGGGTTAATCCCGCTTTTCGCCGTGAAGCGTAGAGGTATTCCCCTATATCCGCCATGGCGTTTTTCCTCCTTTCCGTGAGATAATGATCTTGCAAATCTCAATGTTGATCTCTTAACCTTCCTTGGGAATGTTCCTGGACTTGGCCATGTATTCTTCAAGTTCGTCCTTCCGCATCCGCCACAGCTTCTCCCCTACTTTGTATCCGGGGATAATTCCCGCCTGGAGCATGCCCCGTAGCGTGTCCTCTTTGACTCCCAGAATAGGAGCAGCCTCCTTGACAGATAGATACCGTTCCATGTTTTCACCTCCCTTGCTTCACTTCTTCGAAGTATGATATATTGTTGATAAGTACACCCTTTATCAAGGGCATCCCCTATCTGCGGGTTTAGTATATTTTACTTTAGTAAAATTGTCAATAATTTATTTTACTTTTTTCAATAAGGGATGATCATGATGTTTTGGAATCGATTTGAAGGTCTCTGCAAAGAGAATAAATGTAAGCCAAATAACGTCATGCAAGCCCTTGGACTTTCTGCGGCAACAGCAACCAAATGGAAAAACGGATCGATTCCGAATGGCGATGCTTTGCAAAAAGTGGCTGACTATTTCAATGTATCCACGGACTACCTCCTAGGGCGCACGGACAACCCGTTGCTAGAACCCCCTACCCTTGTCCTTACTCCCGATGAACAGGCCGCCGTAGAAGCGTTCCTGGCCGTATACAGAGCAAAAAAGGATTCGTAAGGGGGGAGTAAGGTGAAAATTAAAAAAAGTTACAGATTTGATGATGCAACCCATTCAGGTAGTATTGATGAGCCAAATCAATGCCCAATGTGTAAGGCAAAAATCAAGCCCGTGGAGATCAGTGAGTACCCTTACAAATCAAATGATTCGAAATGCTTCGTCGCAATTACCTATCTATGCCAATCTTGTTATCAAGTCTTTATTGTTCTATATTCAGTATCTTTATACAGTGAAAAAGTGTCGAGTATTAGCACTAAATACACCTTTAAATCTAACCTTCTCTATTGCGAACCCAATCGTTTTACGGAAAAAAGTTTTGAGGAGGCCATTAGTACGATTTCACCGCGTTTTGCAAAAATTTACAACCAAGCGCTGGAAGCTGAAAGTCGCTCTCTTGATGAAATCGCTGGAATGGGCTACCGAAAAGCGCTTGAATTTCTCATCAAAGATTATTTGATATCTCTTGAGCCAGACAACCAATCCACGATTGAAGGAATGGAGCTTGGCAACTGTATAGCAAATAAAGTATCCAACGATAACGTAAAAACCGTTGCATCAAGATGTGCTTGGTTAGGAAATGATCACAGTCACTATATTGTGAGACACAGTGATAAGGACTTAAATGATCTAAAAAATCTTCTTGAAGCAACTAGGTACTGGATCATGATGGAAGCTATAACTCGGGATTCTGTGGATATCGAGAAAAAATAGGGTCGTTCCTTGTCAAGCAAGCACCATTGGGAAGCCAGTATTCCACTATCTCCCTTACGGGATCCGCATCGCTTTCCCCGCTGCCCGTTACATAGGTAACTTCAATGACCGTTGTTTCTTTAACCTTTTTGAGATGCATTGACGATTTCCTTTCCTCTAGTAATACGCAGAAGGAGGTACAAAATGACTACGCTTGAAACCATTTTTCACGATCTAGCAATGGAATACCTAAGACGCCTTGACCTCAAACAAGCGACCTCCGCTGAAATTAGCCAACTTTACTGGGAAGCCCGTAAGCTGATTGAGCTTCACTATAATAAGCTTAATCAAGAGGGCTTCTTCAACGTATAACCAAGCGCCTCAGCAGTTTTTAGGATGGAGTCCGTTATGTAAATTGCCCTATCTATTTGTGATGGAACATTTGTACATGTCTCCGAAATCTTTATTAAGTGATTAAAATGTTTTTCTAGGCTGGTTCTGATTTCCTCATACGTCATTTTCTAGCCTCTCTTCCCCACTGGATGCAGATTGAAATACCCTTCTGCGGTGTGATATATTGTTGATAGGCACACCCTTTATCAAGGGCATTCCCTATCTACGGGTATAGTATAACTGCAAATTTGCGAATAGTCAATACTACGTTTTGAAAATTTATGAATATTGGTGCTTCCTTATGGTTGATCGGATTAAACAACTATGCAATGAAAACGATTTGACGTTTAATAAGCTTGAAATAACACTAGGGCTTGGCAGGGGCTCTGTATCTCGATGGGACAAAAACATTCCATCGGCTGATAAACTGCAAAAAGTGGCCGACTATTTTAACGTATCCACCGACTACCTCCTAGGGCGCACGGACAACCCGTTGCTAGAACCCCCTACCCTTGTCCTTACTCCCGATGAACAAGCTGCCGTAGAAGCGTTCCTGGCCGTATACAGAGCAAAAAAGGATTCGTAAGGGGGGAGTAAGGTGAAAATTAAAAAAAGTTACAGATTTGATGATGCAACCCATTCAGGTAGTATTGATGAGCCAAATCAATGCCCAATGTGTAAGGCAAAAATCAAGCCCGTGGAGATCAGTGAGTACCCTTACAAATCAAATGATTCGAAATGCTTCGTCGCAATTACCTATCTATGCCAATCTTGTTATCAAGTCTTTATTGTTCTATATTCAGTATCTTTATACAGTGAAAAAGTGTCGAGTATTAGCACTAAATACACCTTTAAATCTAACCTTCTCTATTGCGAACCCAATCGTTTTACGGAAAAAAGTTTTGAGGAGGCCATTAGTACGATTTCACCGCGTTTTGCAAAAATTTACAACCAAGCGCTGGAAGCTGAAAGTCGCTCTCTTGATGAAATCGCTGGAATGGGCTACCGAAAAGCGCTTGAATTTCTCATCAAAGATTATTTGATATCTCTTGAGCCAGACAACCAATCCACGATTGAAGGAATGGAGCTTGGCAACTGTATAGCAAATAAAGTATCCAACGATAACGTAAAAACCGTTGCATCAAGATGTGCTTGGTTAGGAAATGATCACAGTCACTATATTGTGAGACACAGTGATAAGGACTTAAATGATCTAAAAAATCTTCTTGAAGCAACTAGGTACTGGATCATGATGGAAGCTATAACTCGGGATTCTGTGGATATCGAGAAAAAATAGGGTCGTTCCTTGTCAAGCAAGCACCATTGGGAAGCCAGTATTCCACTATCTCCCTTACGGGATCCGCATCGCTTTCCCCGCTGCCCGTTACATAGGTAACTTCAATGACCGTTGTTTCTTTAACCTTTTTGAGATGCATTGACGATTTCCTTTCCTCTAGTAATACGCAGAAGGAGGTACAAAATGACTACGCTTGAAACCATTTTTCACGATCTAGCAATGGAATACCTAAGACGCCTTGACCTCAAACAAGCGACCTCCGCTGAAATTAGCCAACTTTACTGGGAAGCCCGTAAGCTGATTGAGCTTCACTATAATAAGCTTAATCAAGAGGGCTTCTTCAACGTATAACCAAGCGCCTCAGCAGTTTTTAGGATGGAGTCCGTTATGTAAATTGCCCTATCTATTTGTGATGGAACATTTGTACATGTCTCCGAAATCTTTATTAAGTGATTAAAATGTTTTTCTAGGCTGGTTCTGATTTCCTCATACGTCATTTTCTAGCCTCTCTTCCCCACTGGATGCAGATTGAAATACCCTTCTGCGGTGTGATATATTGTTGATAGGCACACCCTTTATCAAGGGCATTCCCTATCTACGGGTATAGTATAACTACATTAATGTAGATAGTCAATACTTTTATTTTAGTTTTTGTAGATATTTGAGGTGAATTATGTTCTGGCAACGATTAACAGCATTGTGCGACGAGAATAAAATAAAACCCAATGTTGTTACCAAAGAGCTAGGCCTTTCCTCTGCAACAGCTACACACTGGAAAAATGGTTCTATCCCAAATGGAGTTATTCTTGATAAGCTTGCCGACTACTTCAACGTATCCACCGACTATCTGCTAGGCCGTACACCCTATAAACGCCCCACAGACGATCCGTCTTTAGTGTGGGGGTACGTTACCCCTACTGGCCGAGAACTCACGCCAGAGGAGCAGGAAGAGGCTAAGAAGTTTATTGATATGATGGTTCGAGCACACGATGCTGAAAACCAGGATAAATAAAATAAGCGCCTACTTGGCGCCTATTTTTTGACTTAAACAAATGGTAAATTTTGTAGAAATTTAGGAGATTTAAGGGAATCGGGAGAGGGAGAATGGAAAAAGATACGCTATCTGCATCTTTTAGAGATTCATTAAAAGCCTTAGATAGACCTTCCTGTAGTTGGGCAGAAGTAACTCTAGAAGAAATACTCGATAATGATATTCTAAAAGAAATTCCCTTTATTTCGACTGCTATTAGTATTTATAAAACTACTAAAGACATTATTGAATATCATAACATCAAAAAATTGGCAATATTTATTGATTCTATAAACCAAGGCATAAAAAATCCTGAGTCCCTAAAGAAATACCGTGCCAAATTTCAAGATAATGAAAAGTTTAGAAATCAAGAATTGGAGTGTCTTTTAGTTCTTATTAACAGATATATTACTTACGATAAACCTTCTATGTTGGCCAAACTCTATCTAGCATATTTAGATGAGACAATCATTTGGAAAGAATTTCTTATGTATGCAGAAGTAATTGACAGATTCCTACTCCTTGATTGTGACATGCTTACTACTGATTCCAAGAAAGTTATTGTTTCGCGTAATATCGGAGGCGAATCAGTATTACGCTTAGTTGGGCTCGGGCTGATGGCCGAGAGTACAAACACCTCGTTACTTATAAAAGATAGTAACGGAAACTATTCGGCGACTTGGGAATCCGTTGAAAAGTCTCAGTCACAACACAAAGAGTATGTACGAACAGAGTTTGGAGAAAAGCTCGCAGAAATTCTAAGAGGTAGGAATATGAAGTTTGCAAAAAACTAAGCAAGCGCCAAATCGTTATTAATTTGAGCAATAAACTTTTAGATTATCAGAACTATATTATCTAAACCATCCGGTAATTCTATGGTACCATTTTTTGGTTGCATATTTTTGAGGGAGGACATATAATATGGGTAGAACGGAAGAAATGCTTACTCGTTTAAAAGGTATTCCAAGCGACTACACTTATCGTGAACTAGTAACATTAATGTCACGGCTTGGCTTTAGTGAAGATACAAAATCCGGTGGATCCCATATGGGTTTTGTCAACTCAAAGAATCAGGTCGTGGGCGCATATAGGCCACACGAAAAAAACACGTTTTCAAAGAGTATGCTGAGACAAATTGTCAAACAACTTGTCGAATATGGGGTGATAGAAAATGACAGAAAATAGCAATGTATTGGAGTATAGAGGATATTTTACTGCGATAAAATTTAGCGCAGAAGATCGCCTGCTTTATGGGAAAATAGAAGGTATTGAAGATCTAATGGCTTTCGAGGCTGAATCCGCTGATGAAATAGAAAAAGCTTTTCATGAAGCCGTAGATTACTATTTAGAACTTTGTGACAGAGTTGGCAAAGAACCAAATAAAGCGTTTAGTGGGAGGTTTAATCTAAGATTAGATCCGGAGCTCCATAGGGCGGCGCACATTCAAGCTTCATTATCAAACATGAGTTTAAATAGTTTTATTGTAAAGGCAGTAGAAAATATAATAGAGCACAATGGAGATACACATAATCATAACACACAAGTAATTGTATATAGCCAGGCTCCAATTTCTAGCCAAGACTCGTTTTTCACGCAAGGTTCTAACGTACCCATGTTTAGTATTGAAGGAGGATTTTCAAATGACCCTTTCATCTTTAGTCGCAACTAGTATTGAACACAATGCAGATATAATAGCCTCTGGGAATACCGTTGAGTTGCAAATTATCGACGACTATGACTATGTCCCTTATGAAAACAATAAAATTAGAATAGAGTATACTAGGAAGCTCTTGGTAAAAGAAACGTCTGCGCTCTTTATAAATTGTACAGTTACTGCACTTCTGAATTGCTCTGATATAACATTAGATGAGCGTGGTTTAGCACGAAAAGAGTCTCTAGGCATTATCGGTAATATTGTTTCTGAAATTAGTTTATTAATTGCCGGATGTACCGCAACCTTTGGACGCATTCCGCTCATAACTCCACCTATGCCAAGCCCGGAAAAAAACAATCCTAAGTTTAAATTTGACAGCTAGATTAGCAAAATAAAGGCCTCGCTTAAAGCGGAGCCTTTATTTTGTGCCCTCGTTCCTTGTATCTACAACATATCGGATTGACAAAATTTAGACAGAGAAATTTCCAAAACCCTCTTTTTTTCTTTCTCCTTTCATGCTATGATGTTCGCACAAAATACGAACATTTGTTTGCGTAATTAGGGGAAAGATGGAATGAAGACGAAAATTGAAGATGTATTGATTGAATGGACCCCCTTGCTTCCCGAGCCAAACTTCAGCCTCTACACCGTTAGAGGGACGACCCTATTGATCGCCCTACGCCTAGGGTTACCCATGCAGATAGTCTCTTGTATCCTTGCCCGTATCCAGGCCAAATTAAGCCCACAATACGCCGTGGAGATTTCTATTGATATGGTGCCTACTCCAATTAAGAAAGGGCATACAGGCGATTTTGGAGGGGCTGACGAATATGGCAGATAGAATCAACGTTCCCAAATGGCTGGATAAATACGAGCGCTGGCAAATCAAGGTTCGCAAGGATGGAGAGCGCAAAACTTTTACCTCTCCTATCCCAGGTCGAAAAGGACAATTAGCTTGCCAGAAAAAAGCGGATGCATGGCTTGAAAACGATATTGTAGACGGATCCATCCGGTTCTCCGTATTGTATGATCGCTGGATTGAGGAATTGAAACTCCATACCAGCAAAAGCCACTGGGTAAATTACGAACAGTATGGACGAAACTATTTCAAGCCAAGAATGGGGCAGAAGAAGGTCTCTGCTCTCACCGAACAGAATCTTCAGGAAATCCTTTTATATGCACACACCCATCCCTTTAGGGGAGATCGTCTCTCATATAAAACGTTAAAGAATATGCGAGACTGTCTATGCGCATTTATGAAGTACGCCCGGAAGAATAAGCTCTCAACTCTATTCCCGGAAGCTCTCTACATCCCAGCGAACGCAGAGAGGAGTTCGCGGACCACATTTCAACCAAATGATATTTTAACTTTGTTTTCTTCGGAAATGACCTTTGAGAAGAGTAAAGAAGTCCCCGAATGGTTTATCTATGCCTTTCGATTCGCTGTTCTCCTAGGACTAAGGCCAGGAGAAATCGCCGGGCTACAAACCAAGAGGGATATTGATTTCAAAAATAACCGTTGTCAGATATGCGAAGCCATTAACGCATACAATGAGGTGACATCTGGAAAAACAAAGAACGCAAGACGTACATTCAAACTTCCCACTCTTGCCCTTGAGGTTCTACAATGTCAGCAGCGAATGCTAAACATAGCCGGTGTAATATCCCCTTATACCTTCCCTTGGAAAGATGGAATGCCCCTAAACCATAAAACCTACTATGCACATTGGAAAAGATATCGCGATTACAACTCTTTGGGGAATACCCTTTGTCCATATGAAATGCGTCATACGTTTTTTTCGGTCAACAAGAACATCCCGAAGCAGTTGTTGAAACCAGTAGCCGGACATGGAAAAAGCTTTGATGGGGAGCTAACCTATTCCCATGAGCTTGATGGAGAAGCTGATCTTGCTGCAAAGCTAATCAACGACAATTTCAACACTATTTTAGCGAAAGGGGTTAAAAAAGGGGTTAATTCCTAAAAAAGCAAAAAAAGAAAAGCCCTGAAATCCCAGTAAATAAAGGGGTTTTAGGGCTTGTTCTTTGGCGGAGAGTTAGGGATTTGAACCCTAGATACCCTTCACGGGTATACACGATTTCCAGTCGTGCGCCTTCGACCACTCAGCCAACTCTCCATGGTCAAACATCATTGCCGGCACATTGCGGATGCGTCTTCCGCAACCATTATGCCGTGATAGTATACCCCATTTTTCTGCAGAACGCAAGGTTGTCCCGGGATTTTTTATGGAAAACATTACATGGGATGGCTCCAGGAAATCGGGATAAAATACTAACACGGAAACGGCGGATTCCCATCCGCAATCGGGCAAAACTTTGAGGAAGTCTTGGACAAACGGAAAATGCAATCCATTTTCCTAATTTGCCGGAATACAAGCATAATGGATGTACCGATCGCCATTATACAGCTCATTCCTAAGAACGGCAAACGCCCATGCGCCTCACTCGGATCATCAAATTCAGGTTTTGTGCGCATGGGCACCAATGTTTCCTCTTGGGCGGCAGAGCAATCTGCCGCTCTTTATTTTTTCCGATGTCGATCCAGATTGCTGATATCAGCGTTTTTTCCAATCACCACCATCACGTCGCCCTCCTGCATTACCTCGCTGGCGCGGGGGGATACGATGATGTCCCCCTGACGCCGGATTGCTACCACGTTAAGGCCATAGTTCACCCGGATATCGGCATCCATCAGCGTCTTCCCCTTCCATTCGGGCAGGATGAACACCTCCGCAAGACTATATACCGAGGAAAGCTCGATGAACTCGATGACGTTGGTATCGGCAATTCCATGGGCCAGCCGTACCCCCATATCCCGTTCCGGGAAGACCACCTGATCCGCTCCCACCTTGCACAGGATCTTCTCATGAAGGACATTTTTTGCCTTGCTCACCACCTTCTGAACCCCTAGATCCTTCAGCAATACCGTAGCCATAATACTGGTCTGGATATCCCCAGTGCATACAACGGCTACATCCAAATTGGAAAGTCCCAGGGAGCGCAGGCTATTGGCATCCGTCATATCCGCAATGGCCACATGGGTGAGTTCCTCCTCTACCGCACTGACCTTATCCTCATCGATATCAATCCCCAGCACCTGATTGCCCATAGCCATCAGCGCCATGGCAAGGCTCTCTCCAAATCGGCCCAGCCCCAATACCGCAATCTGTTTCATAGCATATCCTCCTTACGTTCAGCCCACCATGATCTTGCCTTCGGGGTACCGAATTCCCTCATCCGGCCGCTTCCGGCCCGCCAAACCGATGGCGATGGTAAGCGGACCCAAACGCCCGAAAAACATGGTGATGATCAAAAGTATTTTGGAAATGGGATGCAAATAGGGGGTGATCCCACAGCTTAGTCCCACGGTGCCCATGGCGGAAAAGGTCTCCATCAGGATGTTATCCAGGGTCATAATAGGCATATCCCCCGCCTCTAGGGTGCAGATTACACAGGTGATGATCAAGACGATGGACATGGCAATGACGGTAACCGCCGCTGCCCGCCGAACCACATCTCTCGAGATGCGCCGGCGAAACAGGACGGTATCCTCCCGTCCCCGGATGATGGATACCACCGCCGCCACCAGCACTAAAAATGTGGTGGTTTTGATACCGCCGCCGGTAGACGCGGGAGAAGCGCCGATGAACATCAATAGCATGGTCAGCACTTTACTGGCCACCGTTAAGTCCAATTGGCTAATGGTGTTAAATCCCGCGGTACGCGGCGTTACCGATTGGAATATGCCCGCCATCAGCTTCTGCCCCACCGGCAGGTCTCCCATGGTTTTGGGGTTATTCCACTCCAGGAAACAAAACAGTACAGCGCCCCCTATGAGCAAGGCCCCCGTAACCCCCACAACCGCCTTGGTATTGACGTTCCATCGTTTGTGATCCTTCAGGCATTCCCAAATATCCGTGATGACCGCAAACCCCAGACCGCCTATGATAATCAGCGCCATAATGGTAAAGTTCATCAAGGGATCCCATAGAAAACCCGTAAGGGAAGCAAAGCCGCCCAGGGGATCGATCCCCGCGTTGCAAAAGGCGGATACCGATAAAAACGCCGCCATGCCTAACCCCTTTGTCCAACCAAACATGGGCACCATGCGGAAGCATAGCAAGACCGCGCCAATGCCCTCCACCGTTAGGGTAAGGGTTATCGCCCGTTTCACCAGCCGCACCATTCCCTGGAGAGAACCGCTGGTATTAAAGGCCTCCCCGATCACCAACCGTTCTTTTAAGGTGATGCGCCGGCGCAACATCAAAAACAGGGCGGAAGCAAGCGTCATAAATCCAAGGCCGCCCGCCTGAATCAAAGCCATAATAATTCCCAGCCCCAACGTATTGAACGTGGTGCCGGTATCCACCACCACAAGTCCCGTCACACAGACCGAGGTGGTGGAGGTAAATAGTCCGTTTAAAAAGCCGATGCTTTCCCCGGATTTGGTCACCCAGGGGGTGGATAGCAAAATCCCCCCCAGGAGAATGATGGCTGCAAATCCGGCGATCAATACCTGCGGGGGGGAAAGTTTTCTCTTCTTTCGCTGTAGTTCCATGAAGTGCTCCTCCAACAAACGTTGGCTGATGTCTAAGAAAAATGCCGCACACCCTCCTTTGGCAATGCCATCCAGGCGCAAAAAAAGATAGGTTGCTCCGGCCCGGCTTCCCCGCGGCACACGCACGATTCCGCTTAATGCTGCTCCCGTCAGGGCCTGACATGGTTCACGGCTGTACGTTGCACGGGACCCGGCCTTCGACGCTCCTTGTCTTTTCGCATTCCCAAACAACAAAGCCTCGGGAGGGAATCCAGCCCCTCTTTAGCGGATTGAGGGTACAGGGCACCGCTAGCTCCCCGCCTGGTGCGACAAACGTCAATATCGGGTTCTTCTGCGGTAGGATATCATCTTCCCTCCGCAAAGTCAATGGATGGTATTCCTTACAGGAGATTGCCGTACTTATTCAGAAACACCATTTCCTGGAGGGTGCGTCGGGGTTTGGCCTCCGGTTCCTCGTCCGGAATTCCGACGGGGGAAAGCGCCACCACCCGGATATCCTCAGGAATATTCAGAAGCTTTTTAACAGGGTTCTCGTAAAAGACCCCCACCCAGCACATGCCAACGCCATTTTCCTCCGCTACCAGCATCATCTGCTCCATGGAGATGGCAGCATCAGTCATATAATATTCCTTTTCCTCCCGCCGTCCGCTCAGGGCAGGATCGCCACACAGCACCAGGAAATATTCGGCGTTCTCGTAGGCCGATTGAGAAGGGTTGTAGCCGGTAATCTCTCCCAACTGGCCAATTAGCTGCCGGTCCTGTACTAGGATATAGGAAAAAGACTGGTTGTTCTTCCAGGAGGGAGCCAGCCGCGCTGCCTCCAGCATATCGTCCAGAGCTGCTTGAGGCACCGGTCCCTTCCGATAGGCGCGGATGCTGCGCCTGGATTTTACCGCATCGATCACATTCATGGTCTCACTCCTTTTTGTTATTATACCGCATCGGACGCATTCTGCAAACCATTTCCTCCCACAGCAGAAGAACAAGGTGGCAGGAATATGGCCGCTATGGTATAATGCTTCCATACGCGAGGAGGGACTCTCATGGGCAAATGGAAACGGTTTTTCCCCTTGATGCTGGCGCTGATGGTTCTGGCTATGGCGGGCTGTTCTGCCAAAACAGCGGTGGAAACGGAGCTTGGTACCTTCACCTACATCCGTTCGAAAACGACAAATCAGTATGATACCCTCTCCGCTTCAGAGGGCGAAACCCTGTTAATACTGGCTTTTTCTGCCGGTGAGTTTGATGAAACCCAGTTTAAAGCACACTTTGCCCCTGAGGATACGGCCAAAGCCGCACAGGTGCGGGTGGATGGCAAGGCCTATCCCTGCATCGCAGTGGGTTACCAGGGAAATCCGGATAGCAGTTCTGTGGAATATGCCCTCATCTTCCGGGTTGACGCCGGTACCAACGCAGAAAAAGCCAATCTGGAGTTAAAAGCCCCCGGCAAGGATTGGATCAACTTAAAATAACGGAAGCGGTATGGCCCATGGGCCCTGCCGCTTTTTTGTGGGATTTATCAAAAAATATCAGGCCTTTATAAACAAGGAGCGCTTTAATAAGCGCTCCTTGTTTGTTTTGTTTTCGTCCTTATGACCCCGCCTGGGCGGCTTCCTTGCTCTCCCGGGCAGCCAGATCCCGCTTTTCGATGAGATCCTTGGTCTTCATAAGCCGGGTAAGGTTCCCCCGCTCGTTCTCATCCAGCTTCATGGTGATATACCGGATGTTCTCCTCCATCTGGGGAATCAGCACATATTCCAGAGCGTTAACCCGCCGGCGGGTCTTCTCAATCTCATCGGCCAGCATGCTGGCACTCTTTTCAATCTCTGCCAGCTGGATCATGGCGGGCAGCACCTCCGAAAGGGTGGAGATGGCCCCATCCATTTCGGTACTGGTAAAGGCAAAGCCGTAGGGCACGCCCCCCTGCGCCTCCGCAATGGATTCCACATCGATTTTGGGCACATCTACGCTCATGATGTTCTGACGGCCCAGCCGGAGGGTCACCTCTTTGGCCGGGTACAAAAGAGCGGATTCCAGGCTGTCCTCGCTCATAACGGCACGGGCCAGAAGGAAATCGTAAAGGGCGCCGGAAAGCTGGGATTCCACCTGCTTGCGGAGTTCCATGTTCTTCCGGGCCAATATGACAAACTGCCGAACCATTTCGTCCCGCTTATCCTTCATCAGCTTGTGCCCCCGTACTGCCGTAGCCAGCCGTTTTTTCAGCCGAGACAGCTCCATACGGGTGGGATTGACCTTGGTTTGGGCCATGGCTTACATCTCCCCGTTCTCTTCCCCATTGAAGCCGGGGTAATATTTATCCAGGTACTCCTGGCGAATCCGGCGCAGCTCGCTTGGGGGTAGAATGCCCAACAAACGCCATCCAATGTCCAGGGTCTCCTCGATGGAACGGTTGGTGGTAAAGCCCTGGTTCACATACTCCCGTTCAAAGGCGTCTGCAAACTTAGCGTAGAGCTTATCCATGTCGGTGAGGGCCGCATCGCCCAGGATCACCGCCAGCTCCGCGGCCTCCTTGCCTCGGGCATAGGCGGCAAAGAGCTGGTTCATGGTGTCGGCGTGGTCCTCCCGGGTTTTACCCTTGCCAATGCCCTTATCCTTCAGACGGGACAGGGAGGGCATAACGTCGATAGGAGGGGTGATCCCCTTTCGGTTTAAATCCCGGGACAGGATGATCTGCCCCTCGGTGATGTAGCCCGTCAGATCGGGGATAGGATGGGTTTTATCATCCTCCGGCATGGATAGGATGGGGATCTGGGTGATGCTTCCACGGCTGCCCTGGATGCGCCCCGCCCGCTCATACATGGTGGCAAGGTCGGTATACAGATAGCCGGGGTATCCCCGCCGTCCAGGGACCTCTTTGCGGGCGGCGGACACCTCCCGCAGGGCCTCGGCGTAGTTGGTGATGCCCGTGATGATGACCAGCACGTGCATCCCCAGATCATAGGCCAGATATTCCGCGGCGGTCAGAGCCATCCGGGGGGTGCTGATCCGCTCGATGGCGGGATCGTTGGCCAGATTGACAAACAGCACGGTGCGGTCGATGGCGCCGGTGCGGTTGAAGTCGGAAATAAAGAAATCGGCCTCCTCAAAGGTGATGCCTACCGCGGCGAATACCACAGCAAACTGGCTATCCCCCGCGCCCCGCACGGTAGCCTGCCGGGCGATCTGGGCAGCCAGATCCGCATGGGGCATACCGGAACCCGAGAACACCGGCAGCTTCTGCCCCCGAACCAGGGTATTGAGGCCGTCGATGGCGCTGATACCGGTCTGAATGAACTCATCGGGATAGTCCCGGGCAGCTGGGTTGATGGGGCTTCCGTTGATATCCATGTATTTTTCCGCAATAAGGGCGGGCCCGCCGTCCTTGGGACGACCCATGCCGTCAAAAACCCGGCCTAGGATGTCTGGGGCCACCGCCAACTGGATGCCATGGCCCAGGAATCGGGCCCGGGCGTCGCTGATCTTCAACCCCTGAGAACCCTCAAAAAGCTGTACCAGCGCCTTGTCCCCGTCGATCTCCAGCACCCGTCCGGAGCGAATCTCCCCGTTGGCCTGCTCGATCTCCACCAACTCATCGTATTTGACGCCGCTGACGCCGTCCACCATCATCAGCGGCCCTACCACCTCACGGATGGTGCGATATTCTTTAAGCAAGGTCTACGCCCCCTTCCACGCCCAAAGCGGACGTCTGTTCCACGATATTGGCACGAATAGCCGCAAATCCCTCAGCAACCTGATCCTCCGGGATATACTTGGCACGGCCGATCTCCTCCCGAACCGGCAAGCTCAAAAGGGCCTCGATATCCGCTCCGTTTTGAAGGGCGGCCCGGGCGTGCTGGTCAAAGAGCAGAATCAGATTCAGCATCTGGAACTGCTTCTCGGGAGAGGTATAGGTGTCCACATCATCGAAGGCGTTCTGATGGAGGTAGTCCTCCCGGATGCTCCGGGCAATCTCCATGGTCAGCCGGTCGCCCAGGGAAAGAGCGTCCATACCCACCAGCTGGACGATTTCCTGCAGCTCGCTCTCCTGCTGGAGGATGGTCATCATCTGGAGCCGATGATCCAGCCAATTCTTGTTGACGTTCTCGTTAAACCAGGGGCCAATGCGGTCCACATACAGGGAATAGGAAGTAAGCCAGTCGATGGCGGGAAAATGCCGCCGATAAGCCAGGGAGCTGGACAAACCCCAGAACACCTTGACGATCCGCAGCGTCGCCTGGGAAACCGGCTCGGAGATGTCGCCGCCGGGAGGGGACACGGCGCCGATGGCGCTGATAGCGCCCTCACGGCCTTCCTTGCCTTTACAGATCACCACGCCGGCCCGCTCATAAAACTCCGCCAGGCGGGAGGACAGATAGGCGGGGTATCCCTCCTCGCCGGGCATCTCCTCCAAACGCCCCGACATCTCACGCAGAGCCTCGGCCCAGCGAGAGGTGGAATCCGCCATGATGGCCACCTTATAGCCCATATCCCGGAAGTATTCCGCAATGGTGATACCGGTGTAGATGGAGGCTTCTCGGGCCGCCACCGGCATATCCGAAGTATTGGCGATGAGCACCGTCCGCTTCATGAGGGGCTCCCCGGTACGGGGATCCTTCAGCTCGGGGAACTCCATCAACACGTCTGTCATCTCGTTGCCCCGCTCACCGCAACCGATGTACACGATGATCTCAGCGTCGGCCCACTTGGCCAGCTGATGCTGCACCACCGTCTTGCCGGAACCAAAAGGACCGGGAACGGCAGCTACGCCGCCCTTGGCAATGGGGAACAGGGTATCGATGACCCGTTGGCCCGTCACCATGGGCTCCATGGGAGCCAGTTTGGTCTCGTAGGGGCGGCCCCGGCGAACCGGCCATTTCTGAAGCATGGGAATCTCCCGCATTTGTCCCTTTTCGTCCTTGATCCGGGCGATGGGCTCCTCAATGGTAGCCTCCCCCTCAAAAATCCAATCAAGGGTGCCGGATATCCCCGCAGGCACCATAATCCGATGCTCTACCAGGGCGGTCTCCTGGACCACTCCCAGCACATCGCCGGGGATGAGGGCGTCCCCCACCTGGGCCCGAGGTAAAAAGGCCCACTTCTTCTCCCTATTTAGGGAGGGCACCTCAATACCCCGCTGAATGCGGTCCCCGCTCTGGCGACGGATCACGTCCAGAGGACGTTGGATGCCATCAAAGATGGACTCGATAAGCCCGGGGGCCAGCTCCACCGAAAGAGGATCTCCAGTGGACTCCACATCCTCTCCCGGCCCCAGGCCGGCGGTCTCCTCATAGACCTGGATGGACGCCATCTCCCCCCGGAGCTCGATGATCTCACCGATGAGCCGGTGCTCGCCGATGCGGACCACGTCATACATTTTGCTGTCCGCCATACCGCTGGCTACAATCAGCGGACCCGATACCTTTACTACCTTGCCTACCATCTATTCATCCTCTTTTCCGAACAAAATGTCGGCTCCAAGTGCCTTTTCTACGTTCTTTTTCAACATCTCCATCCCAAGGCCCAGGGTCCCCTGGTTGCTGGGAATGGGAATGATGGCGGGATAAGGCGCCGTCTTAAACCGATCGATCATGTCCCCGATGCCCTGGGCCGCCTGTTCGGTGATAAAGATCACCGCATATTCCTCCCGGGCAAGGGCAAATACCGTTCGGGCAGCCTCCTCGTCGTTTGTCACGGGATACACATCGATGGATAGGGCCTTAAAGCCCAATACGCTGTCCCGATCCCCCACGGCCGCTATTTTACGCATAGAGCTCACGCAGCCTTTCCTTGATCAATTCCTCCGGCATATCGTTAGCCTTGGCCACCATCACCAGCCGGACAGCCTGGGCCTCCCGTTCCTTGCCAAAGAGGTATCCTATGACAGGCGCCAGGGTAAAGGACTCCCCCCGGTGCGCCCGAAATAGCTCCAAGATATAGTCGTCGCACCGCTTTTCCAGAAGGGTCAACTTGCCGGTCTTCGCGTACTCCTCCATCCCCTCCTGGATAAGGGCCCCAAAACGGCTCACCCATAGATACCGCCCCACCCCGTCGTCAGGCTCCTTGAGGGAGCCGATCAGCCGGTCATGATCCAGATTTCCTCCCGGCAACAGGGCTCTGCGCAGAATCTCCGCTCCATCGGGATTGTTCCGCACTCGAAGGGCCATCAGCAGGTTGTAGAGATCGGCTTGGGCCGCTACGGCCTCCACCACAATGGGCTCACCGCTGGCCTTAGCTAGGGCTTCCATATCCGCGAAACAGGCTCGATCCATGGAGAAATCCACAGCGGAAGGGGCCAAATTCCCCGTCTCAATGGCAGCTAAGAGCTCCCGAGCGGCTCGCTGCATGTGATTGGGCAGCATGCCGGCGTCTCCCTCGCTCATCCGCTTATACAACAGCTCCGGATCCAAAGTACCCAGAGCCACCAAGGAGGCTTGGGGATCCCGGCCCAGCATCATGGATTTTAGAATCACCTTAGCATTATGACAATCGTGCTTGATTAAAAAAGCGTCGGTGGCCGCCTGGTTGGGGGTCACCTCCTGGATATACCGGGACGTCCTCAAAAGCTCCGATTGGATCATCTCCTCAAAGCTCTCCGCGTCCTGGCTGCCATAGCCCGTTTCCGACAGGGCGTTTCGCACAGCGCCGGGATCCTCCGCTTCCAACAGCCGCAGGATCCGCTCCTCCGTGATCAGCCGCCCCTCATTGACCCGGGTTCGGGCCACCGCATAGGCGATGCTCTTCTGGGCCATGGACTACGCCTCCTCCTGGCCAAACAGCAGATCAGCCGTCTGACCTTCGATCTCCTCCCGCACCTGACGCATGACGGCGGCGGTGGAAAGGTTGATCTCCATACTGCCCTCCAGAAGGATCAACCCACCGGAAATATCCTCCCGCTTGGGCATAAGAACCAGTTCCCCAGTCCGGCCCTGGGCGCGGAGGGTTGCATTGACCCCATCCACAAACCCCTGGTCCAGGCGGGTCTCATCGGCAGCAGGGGCGATGCCCTCTCGGCCGCTGGATACGGCGGACAGCACGATCCTCTCATAGACGGCGCGATAGGCCGCGGGTTCCATGGCCAAAAAGGCGGATTCCGCCTCCCGGAACGCCTCGTCCAGCACCTGGATCTTGGCGCCCAGACGGTATTTTTTAGCATCAAGCTCCGCCACCGCCACAAACCGGCGTTCCGCGTCGGACAGGGAGTCCTTGGCGGCCGCCTCGACCTTTTGTGTCAAGATTTGCGCCCGCTCACGGGCCTCAGAAACCACGGAACCGGCTGCGGACTCCGCCTCCGCCCGAATGGCCTGGGCCTTCTCGCGGGCCTCCTCCAATATTCTTTGGGTGATCTTTTCAGTCATACCGCCACCGCCTCTTACAAGGACATGGGCAGGATGATCAAAAGGCTGGCAAGCAGGGAGAACACGGCGTAGGTTTCCACCATGGTGGCCATGATGATGGCTTTGCCCATTTCCTCGGGCCGTTTGCCAACCATGGCGATACCGGTAGCGGCGCATTTGCCCTGGGCGATGGCGGAAAGCAGGCCGCCGATGGCCATGATGCTGGCGCCGAAGAAGATGATCAGTCCATTGGTGACGGATACCTCCACCATGGTGCCCAGAACGCCCACCTTGATCATAATCAAGAAGGCCACCAGCAGGCCATAGATGCCCTGGGTGCCGGGCAGCAGCTGGAGCACCAGGCAGCGCCCAAAATTGTCGGGGTTCTCCGCCACCACGCCGGCAGCGGCTTCACCAGCAATGCCCACGCCCTTAGCGGAGCCAACCCCCGCCAGCGCCACCGACATTGCGGCTCCTGCGATTGCAAAAATCTGTCCCAGTGAAAGTCCCATCTTTTTTTCCTCCTTAAAAGGTTTGTCGCTTAAGCTTCGCTTTTCAGCTGAATATATTTGGTGCGGTAGCCATAGGGCACAAAGGCCCGGCCATTGCCCTCAAAAAATTTGGAGTAGAACTCAATATACTGAAGGCGGCAGGAATGCACATAGGCCCCCAGAGCGTTGATGGCCAGGTTAAACCCATGGCCGGCAATCAAAATCGCAATACCAAAGGGGATTCCGATGACGGAGCCCATCAGCATAGTGGCAATGGTGTTGAACACCATGCCGATTACCCCCGTGGCAAGCCCTAGGCCAAACAGCCGCGTATAGGACAGGATATCCGAAACGTAGTTCATCAGGCCATACAGGCCGGAAAATCCGCCCATGATCTTTTTCAAGATACCGGGCTTTTCCCGTCCAGCGGTCAACAGGATGCCGACCACCCCCACAATGGCTACATAGGACATAAATGGAATCCCCAGTACCGCAAGGGGCAGGCCCCACAGGATGCACAGCAAAAAGGCCACATCACAGAGGGCGTCAAAGGCATGGCCGTCCCGGATTAGCATAAATCCTTTAGCCATCAGGCCTACCGAAATCTGGATCACGCCAAAGACCAAACAGATGCCCATCATCATAATGGGCTCGTTCATGGGAACAAACCAAAGGGCGGGGAGCAGCTCCTCCCCGAACCATCCTCCAAACAAAGCGCCCCAAATCACGGTGCTAACGCCGCCGAACAGAACGATGGTGGTAATGGCCCCCATCATCCCCCGGGGGCGAACCTTCTTCAGGAAGAAGAGGGCGCCCAGCGTCAAAAGGACACCGTATCCAGCATCGGACACCATCATACCGAAGAAAGCAAAGAAGAAAGGTGCCATCAGAAAGGTGGGATCCAGGCCGGTATAGGCCGGAGTGGAATACATCTCAGTAACGGCCTCAAAGGGCCGGAGCAGTCTGCTGTTGCGGACAGCGGTAGGGGGAACCTCCCCTTCCTCGGGCTCCACATCCTCGATCATCAGATCGGGGCACTCAGCATAGAGCAGCTCCCGAAGCTTTTCTCCGTCCCGCTGGCGGATCCAGCCGGTAATGAGAAAAGCCCTGCCGGTCACCCGGATGGACTCCCCTGCCTCCTCCCGCTGGACCAGAAGGCTGTATTTATCAAAAGCGATCTGGAGCTGCGTCATGGTCGCAACCGCCAGCTCCAAAGCCTGCGCCTGAACCCGATCCCGCTCCTGAGCCAATCGCTGGGATTCCTGCCGGAGCCGGGCAATTTCCTCCTTCACCAGACCCGAAAGGGACAGGCCAGCGTCGGTAAAGCCCGCGGACCGCAGCGCATCCCGAAGATCCTCCTCCTGGCTGCGATGCGCAGCGATAAACAGGGGAACCGACTTCTCATATTCGGGAAGCCGTTCCACCTGGGCGTAATCCCCAATTTGGGCCAAAAGGCCTTCCAGGGCCTCCTGCGGCACCATTCCAAGCCGCATCACCACACTAGGGGTATCGGCCAAACTGGAAACGGGAACATCCAAGGATTCATAGGGCAAAAGGCCCTGCATCGCGTTATGGCACACCAGATCCTCGGAGCGAAGCTGGGACAACTGCTGCTCCAGCTCCTCGGCTTGCCGGGCGGCTTCAAACGCCGAGGCGTCGTCGTATTCCAAAAGCTCCCGGGGCGTCATCTCCGGCTTGGCAGTTAGCATCCCCCGCTTGGCGGCATGATAGCCCCGCAGGAAGGACATGGCGTCCTCGATGCGATCCAACGCGCGGCGCGCCTCCTCCTCCCGTCCCGCTTGGGACAGGCCATCCACTTCCTGGATCTCCTGGATATGTAAGATGGACAGGGACTGAAGGCGGCGGCTGATCTGGGAAAAATCCTCCCGCAGACCGCCAATCAGCACCTTTTGCATCCGTTCAATGGCCATGCTAACCGATCCTCTCCAAGATAAACGCTACCGCCTGGGGAATCCGCTCCCGCGCTGCCGTCACGTTGGCGGCAAACTGTTCCTTGCGAATCCGAAGAATCTCAGCCGCCTTCTTCCGGCCGAACTCATCCCCCATCTTTCGGTACTTGGCCGAGATGGCCTGGGCCTCCTCCTCCGCCCGCTCCAATAGGGCGTCGGCCTCAGCACGGGCAGCCACGGCCCGGGCGCGGGCATCCTCACCTGCCTTTTGTACCAGGGCTTCCGCTTGCCGTTCCGCCTCCCGGATGGAACCAACTACTTCCTCGATCAAGGCATTCACTTCCTCGCTATTTTGTGCCAAAGAGCCGGTCGCCAGCATCGCCGAGACCGGGTACAATGTACTTGTTTTCGTTGAGCTTCTCGTCCACAACACCGACGATGATATCCACATCCGGGTGCTCCCGCCGAACCTCGTCAATGCCCTCCTGTACCGAGATGATGCACAGCAGCTTAATGGATTTACCCCCGTTTTTCTTGATAACGGAGATGGCAGCGGCAGCGCTCTTGCCAGTGGCCAGCATGGGATCCAGCACAAGGATCTCCCGCTCCCCTACATCGGCAGGCAGCTTGCAGTAGTATTCCACAGGCAGATGGTTTACAGGGTCACGATACAACCCCACATGGCCCACCTTGGCGCCGGGGATCAAATTGATAAAGGCTTCCACCATGCCCAGGCCTGCCCGCAAAATGGGCACAATGGCCAGCATCCGGCCGGCAATGACCTTGGACTGGCAATAGCACATGGGGGTTTTTACCTCAATCTCCTGGGTGGGTAAATCCCGGGTAGCCTCATAGGCCATCAGGGTGGAGATCTCCGAGGTCAGCTCCCGAAATTCTTTGGTGCCGGTATTCTCGTCCCGCATAAGGGTGATTTTATGCTGGATCAGGGGGTGGTCCAATACGCGTACAGTTCCTTGTTTACTCATTTGCATTCCATCTCCGAAATCAAGTTTACCCGGTTGCAGTGCCTGCCACCGGCAAAAGAGCTGTTCAAAAAGGCATCCACCATGGTAAGAGCAACGGCAGGTCCCAAAACTCGAGCTCCCAGACAGAGGATATGGGCGTCGTTATGCTCCCGCGCCATCTGCGCGGAAAACGCGTTCTCACAGCAGGCCGCTCGAATGCCCTTCACCTTATTGGCGGCAATGGACATCCCGATCCCAGTGCCACAGATCAAAATCCCCCGCTCATAGGTTCCATCTGCGATGGCCTGGGCCAGCGGTTCCGCCACGGTGGGATAGTCCATGGATTCGGTGCTATAACATCCAAAATCGTAGTATTCAATCCCTTTTTCCCGCAAATGCTCCATAATCGCTTGTTTTAGCTCAAATCCGCCATGATCACATCCAATGGCCAGCATGCTATGCCCCTCCTCATTGGTGAAAAATAGTTCTATTTTATGTGCATACTTACTTTAGTATATAACAATTCACCACAAAATCAAATAAAGAATTGTGAAAAACTGGTCAAATCTACCCAAATTTGGTGCAAAAAAAGAATGGAGCAGGCCGACCCTAAAACAGGCCGTTTTGCTCCATTCCAGCTAAAATATCGTCATGGATTTCCTGGGCGCATTGGAGGTACACCTGAAAGGAACCGCCATAGGGGTCGGCAATATCCCCTTCCACGCCATAGGCCCACTCCTTCAAGGTCTTTACCGGCTTGGTATATTCCGGTGCCAGCGCGCCAATCTGTTCCTTATGAGAGCGGGTTAAGGTCAAAACCACATCGGCCCACTCCAGGAGCCAGGGAGCAACCGGCTGACTTCTATGGGAGGAAAGATCCACCCCATATAACTGACGAACCGCCGCAATGGCATGGCTGGAGGCAGGCATATCCGCTCCCGCCCAGGTTCCGGCAGAAAGGGCTGTGTGACCCAGTCCCTGTTTTTCGCATATTCCATTAAAGATGCTCTCCGCCATAGGGCTCCGGCAGGTGTTGCCGGTGCACACAAACAGCACGTTCATCTTGATTCCTCCAAAACACGATATCCCGCCGCGCGGATGGCCCGGTTCATATAGGCCAGTCCCTCCCCTGCGGTACCGGTCCCCATGATGATGACGAACTGTGCGCCCATCTCATCGGCGGCCCTAAGGGCGTAAAACAGCCCGTGCTCCCCCATGATATCGCAGGGGATCATCCCCTGCTCCCGAGGCAGGTTCGGCCCTACGATGACGGTCAGCCTTCCGGCCGCCTCCGCTTCCGCCCTGAGCGCGCGGGCGCGGTCCAGTCCGTGGCCCCCCCGGATCAAAACCGCCTCTCCTCGGGGCGCATAGTGGGTATGCAACATACCCGGGGAGCGCGCAGCAGTCCCCTCCACCTGTTCCAAAACTCCCTGGGCCACCTGGCAGTCCCCCACCAGAGCGGCTACCTCCTCCCGGGTCACTGCACCCGGCCGTAGGATCACCGGCACCCGCCCCGTCACATCGATTACGGTGGATTCCAAGCCCAATTGGCAGGGACCTCCGTCCAGAATCACCGGCACCTTGCCGTCCAAATCCTCCCGGACATGCTCTAGCCGGGTGGGACTGGGACGGCCTGATCGATTGGCGCTGGGCGCGGCGATAGGCCCAGATACAGCAATCAGATCCAGCGCCCCCTCATGGCTGGGCATCCGGATCCCTACGGTGGACAGCCCCGCTGTCACCCGGTCGGGTACCCAAGAGGCTGCAGGCACCACTAGGGAAAGAGGGCCCGGCCACAGCTTGGCCAATTCCAAGCCCAACTCAGAAAACCGCCCCGTTTCCCGGGCCATATCCATATCCGATACATGAACCAGCACCGGGTTGTTAAGGGGCCTTCCCTTTACGGTAAACACCCTCTCCACAGCGGCAGCATCCCGGGCGAGAGCTCCCAGCCCATAGACCGTTTCGGTAGGAAAGGCCACTGTCTCTTTGCTTATCAACGCCCGGCTGCCGGCAGCGATACCCGCTTCCCGCTCTACAGGATCCCGTAGATCATAGTATTCCGTTTTCATAGCACATACACCATCACAAGGCCGACACCCACGCCGGCCGCTACCGAAATCACGCCCATGGCCCGGCTTCCCATGGAAAGAGCCCCCGGTACCATCTCCCGCAGGGTAACAAAGAGCATAGCCCCAGCACCAAAGGCGATGCTGATCCCCAGCACCATCTGGGAAATTCCCCCTAGCAAAAACCCAACAATGGCGCCAATGCCAATGGGTAGGCCGGTAAGCACCGCCAGGGCAAAGATGCCAAACCACCGCATGCCCGATAACTTTAGGGGAACCGCCAAAGCCGCTCCTTCAATGACGTTATGCACGGTGAGCAACAGGGCCAGATGAACGCCATACCCGCTGGCCGCCCCCTCTCCCGCCGCCAGGCCCGAGCCGATGGCAAGGCCCTCGGGCAGATTGTGAAGAGCGATGCCCAAACAGAGAAAACAGCCGGTATGAAGCAACTCCCGGTTGCTCCGGGCCTGTCCCAGTTGCTCCGTTCCATGATCGTGAACCTGCGGCAGCAGCCGGTGCATCCCCCAGAGAATCAAGCCTCCCAGGGCCGTCCCCAACAGCATGGTTCCAAAACCCGCGGCATCTACCGCCTCGGGCAGCATATCAAAAAACACCAGGCTCAGCATCACGCCGCCCGAAAGTCCCATCAGAAATCCGGGCAGCTTTTCTCCCGGCGTCCGGATCAACCCCACCAGCAGGCTGCCCAGTCCGGTGCCGATGATGCCCACCCCCAGGCCGATCAAGGCGGATGTCAGATATTCCATGGAATCACTCTCCTAACCCCGTCAAATGCCACGCGTTCCGACCCCAACGGATTACTGCTCCCCACTTGCGGCCAATAGGGCGGTGCGCTCCTCCATGATAAGGGCGTCGATCATCTCATCCAAATCCCCGTCCATGAAGGCGGGGAGCTTATAGAGGGTGAGGTTGATCCGATGATCGCTGACCCGTCCCTGGGGGAAATTGTAGGTGCGGATGCGCTCGCTCCGATCCCCGCTGCCCACCTGGCTGCGGCGGCTCTGGCTCATAGCGTCGTCCTGCTGGCGCTGGATGTGGTCCAGCAGCCTGCTTTTCAGCACCCGAAGGGCCTTTTCCTTATTCTTCAACTGAGATTTCTCATCCTGGCAGGTCACCACGATACCGGTCTCCAGATGGGTGATCCGCACGGCGCTGTCGGTGGTATTCACGCTCTGACCGCCATGGCCGCCGCTGCGATAAACATCCACCCGGATATCATTGGGGCTGATATCGATCTCCACGTCCTCGGCCTCGGGCAATACCGCCACCGTTGCCGCCGAGGTATGGATGCGCCCCTGGGATTCGGTCTCAGGTACCCGCTGGACCCGATGCACCCCGCTCTCGTATTTCAGCCTGCTGTATGCGCCCTTCCCGGCGATCACGAACACCACTTCCTTGATGCCTCCCATCTCCGCTTCCGAAAGGGACATCAGCTCGGTTTTGAACCCATGGCGTTCGGCGTACCGCAGGTACATTCGGTACAGGTCGGCGGCAAAGAGAGCCGCCTCCTCCCCGCCGGTGCCTGCCCGGATCTCCATCACCACGTTTTTATCGTCGTTTTCATCCTTAGGCAGCAGCAAAAACCGGATGCGCTCCTCCGCTTCCGAGAGCTTCCCCGTAAGGGTCCGCAACTCCTCCTCCGCTAGATCCCGCATCTCCGGATCCTCCAGCATAGAGCGCAGATCCTCCTGTTCCCGCTCCATGGCGGCGTAAGCGTCGTACTCCTGGGCCACCTCCTCCAAAGAGGCGTGCTCCTTTACCAGCTTCCGCCAGTTGTCCATATCCGCCATGGTATCGGGCTTCGCGATCTCCTGGCTTAAAAGGTCATATCGGGCCTTGATCTCCTTTAGCTTTTCAATCATGCTTTCCTTCTTCGGGCCCCTACGACCCGAAGCCTTTCCTCCATATCCTGATAGGTCTCAACATCCACAAACCCCCGCTGGCTGAGCAGGGCCGTCACAGCCGGGGACTGCCCCATGCCATGCTCCAAAAACAGCCAGCCGCCAGGGACCAGGTGATCTTGGGCTTCCGCCACAATCCTACGGTAGCAAGCAAGGCCATCCTCCCCCGCAAAAAGGGCAAGATGGGGCTCATGGTCTACAACCAGCTCCATCACCGGCTCCCCTTCCGGAATATAGGGGGGGTTGGCTACAATCATATCATAGCGGATTCCCGCATGGGGCGCAAACAAATCCCCCTGTCGTACCTGGACCGCCGCGCCCAAAGCCTTTGCATTGCGCTCCGTAACCCGGCAGGCGGCCTGGCTGATGTCGCTTGCCGTGACCGCATACTCCCCTTCCAAGGCCAGGGAAATACCCACGCATCCGCTGCCGCAGCAAAGATCCAGCACCCGAGCCGCGGGATGGAGTTTTTTTTGAGCCGCAGCCACCAGAGTCTCGGTGTCCCGCCGGGGGATCAGCACGCCTTTCTCCACATAAAAGGGCCGGCCATAAAAGTATGCCCGGCGCGTAATGTATTGAACGGGCTCTCCCGCAAGCCGGCGCGCCGCGCCCTCCTCAAGGCGGCTGGCCTCCAACGGCGACAGCCCCCGTCCCTCCTCCAAAAGGATGCGCTCCATGGGCCGCTCCATGGCCCATTCCAAGAGCAGGCGGCTGTCGCTCCGTGCATCCTCGTCCCCGGCGTCCAGGAGCGCCCGGCGCAGCCTATTCAAGGCGGCGGTTGGACGCAGGCCCTCATACTCACACATCGTCGTCAGCCGCCCGGACGGCGGCAGCGGCCACCTCCAGCATATCGTCGGTGGGCTCCCGGGTGGTCAGGTACTGAAGGGCCAAACCCGGCGCCCGAACGATCTTGGCGAGGATGTTGTTCTGTCTAGCAAACAGCTTTAGCACCTCATAGGCCACGCCGGCCACAAGGGGGATCATCAAAATCCGGATCCCCGCCCGTAAAAAGGGATTGGCCTGAACTCCCAAGAGGGAAAAGATCACGATGCTGACGATCATCACCAGAAACAGATAATTGGTTCCGCACCGAGGATGAAGCCGGGAGTATTTCCTGGCGTTTTCCGGCGTCATCTGCTCCCCATGCTCATAACAAAACAGGGCCTTGTGCTCCGCCCCATGGTACATATAAACCCGGCGCATATCGGGCATCAGGGCGATGACGGCAACATAGCCGGCAAACAGCAGAAGCCGGAAGGCTCCCTCCAGGGCCAGCAGTCCCGCGCCGGGAGGCAGGAACAGCCCCGCCAAGAAGGTAGGCGCCGCAAAGAAGATGGCCAGGGCCAGAAGCACGCTTAATACCCCTATCGCGCCCATGGCGATGGAGCTTCCGGTGGAGGAGGTCTCCACACCCTCATCCTCTTCGATGAAGTTGGCGGACTTCATCAGCATGCGGAAGCCCACCCCCAGCTGTTCGATGAGGTTTACAAATCCCCGGATGACGGGCCAGCCCATCCACTTATGTCGTTTTGCGATGGGGGTCTTCTCCTCACAGACGGTGGTAATCTCCCCGTTCTTGCGCCGGACGCACATCACGGTTCGCTCTCCGCATTTGATCATGACCCCTTCCATGACGGCTTGGCCGCCCATGGGTTTGATTGGCATGAATTCACCTCATAAATGAGAAAAACAGACCGAAGTACATCGGCCTGTTTCTCCTCTCGGGCGGCTTACAGCCCGTAACGTTTCTTAAACCTGTCAACCCGTCCGCCGGTGTCAACCAACTTCTGTTTGCCGGTATAGAAAGGGTGGCACTTGGAGCAGATTTCCACCCGCACCTCTTTTTTGGTGGAACCGGTGGTGAACGTCTCGCCACATGCGCACCGCACGGTGCATTCCCCATATGCAGGGTGTATGTTCTCCTTCAATCGACTCACCTTCTTCTCTCAAAAATAGCATTGTATATTATAGCATCCATATTCCGGGAAATCAAGGGCTTCCCCTAAATTTGATGCGGGCCATCCGAAGTGTCTTTGCCGGAATCCTCCTTAAGCGCCTCTATGGCCTGGCGATAGGCGGATAGGCCCACCGTCACCCCTGCCGCCATGGTAAGCACGGCGGTGAGCATCAAATTGGTCTCCAAATAGATGCACGCATAGAAGATCAGCACCTCTGCCAACAGCCAAAAGACCAGCATTTTCATGACCTTGCCTCCTGCCGGGCGATTTTTTGCCCGGTAGGCCATCCAGAGCCGGTTGCTGAGCAATATCATAAGTACAATGTCTAACATTCCCTACCTCCCGATGGAATACCCATCCTTTTCCATGATCCTGATGTAATCCATAAGGTTGCCCAGGAATTCCCGATTGTTCTTGGTGCGCATGATCAGCTCGATCAGATGCTCGGTAACCTCCTGAGGACTGCCGCTGCTCATCATCTTGCGGAGCGCCCAGACCCCCTCCAGCTCCTTCTGGCTTAAAAGCAGCTCCTCCCGGCGAGTGCCGCTGCGGTAGATATCAATAGCGGGAAAGATCCGCTTTTCGCTCATCTTCCGATCCAAATGAAGCTCCATATTGCCGGTACCCTTGAACTCCTCATAGATGATATCATCCATCCGGGAGCCGGTCTCGATAAGAGCCGTGGCGATGATGGTAAGGCTGCCGCCCCCTTCGATGTTCCGGGCGGCGCCAAAAAATCGTTTTGGCTTATACAATGCCCCCGGATCCAATCCCCCCGAAAGGCTCCGGCCAGTAGGCGCGATGGTCAGGTTATAGGCCCGGGCCAGCCGGGTGATGCTGTCCAAAAGCACCACCACGTCCCGGCCGGTTTCCACCAGCCGCTGGGCCCGCTCCAGCACCATTTCCGCCACTCGGGTATGGTGCTCCGGCTCCTCATCAAAGGTGGAATAGATCACCTCTCCCTGGATGGATCGCCGCATATCCGTCACCTCTTCCGGCCGCTCATCGATGAGCAGCACCATAAGCTCCACCTCTGGAAAATTGGCGGTGATGCTGTTGGCGATCTTTTTCAGCATGATGGTCTTGCCCGCCTTGGGCGGAGAAACGATCATTCCCCTCTGGCCCTTGCCAATGGGCGCAATCAGATCAATGATGCGGATGGAAAGGTCATGGGGCTGGTCCGCCCGTTCCAGGGTCAGCCTCTGATCCGGATAGATGGGAATCAGGTCCTCAAAGGGAGTGCGCCGTACCGACTGAGAGGGGGGAAGGCCGTTGATCTCGTCGATATAGATCAACGCCATGTGTTTGTCATAGTCCTTGCCGGGCCGGGTTTTCCCTTTGACCAAATCCCCGGTCTTGAGGCCAAACCGCCGAATCTGCGCCATGGAAAGATAGACGTCCGCCGGGCCGGGCATATAGTTCTGGGATCGAAGAAATCCGTAGCCGTCGGGCAAAATCTCCAACACCCCGCTGGCCTCGCCGCACTCGCCGCTGCCCAATATCTCGGCAACGGCCTCCCGCACCTCTCCCGCCGGACGGCCGTTGCGTCCGCCGCTAAACCGTCGGCGCGGAGATTCGTTTTGCTGAGACCGTTCCTGATGGCCCTGGGCTTTATAAGATGAAGCGTCCGGTTCAGCCGCTTTCTCTTCCTTCTCGGCCTCCCCTTTGGGAGCTGGCTCCGGCCTAGACGGCTTTTCCTCCTCTACAGTGGGCTGAGGCGTCACCAAGCCCTCCTTCTTCTCCTCCACTTTTTTGACACGTCCGGTCTTTTTCGGCGTACCAGAAGCCGTAGCGGCCGCTCTCTTGGGCCGTCCCCGTTTGGCCTTTTCCGGCTCCGGAGCCGCAGACGCCGCGTCAGAAGCCGGGGATTGAAGGGCGATCATAGCGGCAATCAAGTCCGCCTTGTTGTAGGTCGTCACATATTTAAGGCCCATGTCCTTTGCCATTTTACGCAGTTGGACAAGGCTCTGTTCCGCTAAGGAATGATCCATCATATGCCTCCGATACCGGTATGGAATGCTGCAAAAGTGAAAAAACAAGAATGGATAGGATAACCGATAAATTTATTATATCCCATGGGTTTCCATGGTTCAATGCGGAATTGTGACGAAATTTGGCGTTATGGTTAAAAGTTTTATAAAGAAAACCGCCTTCGGACTGATCCGAAGGCGGTACGATTGCAACCTTTTATCAATTTCCAAGGGCCGCAGCGATAAATGCCGTATACAGGGGATGCGCATCATCCGGACGGGACTTGAACTCCGGATGGGAAGCAACCCCAACTGCAAAGGCCCGATCCTTGGCCTCCAGAGCCTCCACCCGTCCTTCATCGCCGATGCCGGAGGCGATCAAGCCGTCCCCCAAAAGGGCGGCGTCCTTCTGATACAGGTACCGATTGAGGCGGTGCCGCTCCGACGCCAGCCTGGTGCCATAGACGGCATGGACCCGCGTTCCTTCCATAAGCTTCATGGGTTGGGCGCCCATGCGCATCTCCCCCTCGGTAAAGGGGGCCTTTCCGCCGGCAGCAAGGGCAAGGGCCTCCAAAGCGGCGCCGGTAAAGAGACAGGGCTTGTCCAGCTCCAAACAGGCCTTTGCCACGTTCACGTGGCCGGGCTCCATGGCCTCCTGATGAGCGGCAGGCAGCAGGATGCCGTCCACCGATGCCACCACCTCTCTGGCCTTTTGGAAATCCGCCAGCTCCCCGGTGTCAAAGTATTTGATCCGGACAGCGGCTTCGTTGGCAATGCCTCCATGGGCAATGGCCTCCGCTGCCGAAAAATAGGCGTCATGAAGCTCCACATACTTGCCAACCAGGCCGATGGTTACGGCATGCTTGGGGTTATCCAATACCTGGATCATGTGCTTCCACTGGGTCAGATCCGCTTCCTTCTCTTCCAGCCCCAGCTTTTTGCACACCAGATCGTCCAGGCCCTCAGCATGGAGCAGCAGGGGCACCTTATAGATACAGGAACAATCGATATTGGCCACCACCGATTCAGGGGTGACGTTACAGAACAGGGCCACCTTCTTTTTGATGGAATCAGCGATGGGCATTTCGGACCGGCACACGATGATGTCGGGCTGAATGCCCAGGCTCCGGAGGGCCTTGACGCTGTGCTGAGTGGGCTTGGTCTTCAGTTCCCCGGCGCTGGCGATATAGGGCAGGAGGGTAACGTGGATAAAGCAGCAGTTTTCCGGCCCCACCTCACCGCGCATCTGGCGGATGGCCTCGATAAAGGGTGTGGACTCCATATCCCCCACCGTGCCGCCGATCTCGGTGATCACCACATCGGGCTCGGCGCTGGTGATGGCCAAAATGGTGCTCTTGATCTCATCGGTAATATGGGGGATCACCTGGACGGTGTTGCCGCCGTATTCGCCCACCCGTTCCTTTTCAATAACGGTGTAGTAGATGCGTCCGGCGGTACAGTTACTATACTTTCCATGGGACTTCCCGGTGTACCGCTCATAGTGGCCGATGTCCAGGTCGGTCTCGGCGCCGTCATCGGTCACGTATACCTCGCCGTGCTGAAGGGGGCTCAAATTCCCCGGCCCCAGGTTGATATACGGGTCCATCTTCTGGATGACCACCTTCTTACCCCGGGATTTCAGCAGGTTGCCCAGGGAAGCGGCGGTAATTCCTTTGCCAAGGGAGGAAACCACGCCCCCCGTGATGAAAATAAACTTTGTGTCCATAAGTCCCCCTACCGTTGCAATTGATGTTATTTATATTCCATAAGAACCACCCGTCGGGCCCGAGGCATATCCTCAGGGTCCAACTCCAACTGGGTGGAGGATAGCGCGCTGATGGCGTATTCATTCTGCCGCATCATGGAGAGATATGCCTCCTCGGTGGCGATGGGCATGTCGGCACTGCACGCGGTGCGGTAATGCATGGGGATGGCGATGAGCGGCTTTATGGCGTCGGTCACCTGTGCCGCGGTAGCGGCGTCTATGGTATAATATCCGCCCACGGGAACCATCAGCACATCACAGCGGCCAATGGCCTCCAGCTGCTCCTGGCTCAGCATATGTCCAAGATCTCCCAGATGGGCCAGGCGGATGCCGTCCCCCTCCACGCAGTATACGATATTGTCTCCCCGGTCGGCGCCGTGATTGGCGTCATGGCTGGTGGGAACGCCATAAATGGTAAACCCCTTGACGGTAACGGGGTCTGTTCCCTCCACCAACCGATAGCCGGGCACAATGTTCTCCAAATAATGATGATCCCCATGATGATGGGAGCAGGTAACCACATCGGCCTTACGCTCCACCAAAGGATAGCCCACGCTGCCGTTATAGGGATCCAGCAGCAAAGACGCGCCGTTTTCCAACACGACGGTGAAACAGGAGTGTCCATGATAGTTGATCTTCATTCCTTACCACCTCACATCAAAACAACCGTTATTATAGCACGATTTTCCCCTCTGTCGAACAAAAACGGGGAAAACGCGCCTTCTTTTTTTGATTATACCACTCCATAGAAAAAATTGGATAATAGAAAGGAGCGTTTTCTCCTGGAAAACGCTCCTTTTTTATTGATAGAGGCCCAGCAACTCTCCGAAGAAGGACCGGTATTCCACCCCATCCTCCTCCTGCCAGCCTTCCTCGGTCTCGGTGGCTGGCAGAAAACACAGCGGCGGGAACAGGACGCACCACCAGTTGGCCCCTTGGCCGCTGCCCAAATCCACCTTTACGGCATAGTAGTCCCCCGCCGGAAAGGTAACGCTGCCATAGGTCCGGTCGGGAAAGGGGTAGATCCCCACCGACGCCGTCACCTCATAGTCAAATCCGTTGTCCCGCAAAACCTCTCTTGCAATTCCCTCAATCTCCTCCAAGTGTGCCTCCGCATAGGCCTTGGCTTCGGGAAAGGTCCCGGCATTTTGGGCCCAGACGCCCATATAGGCTACCACCCGATCCCGGATCTGCAGCTTTACCCGCTGATCCTCCGCCCCATCGCTGTTGGCAACCACATGGAGCCGTAAAACCGGAGGAACGGTCCGGGAGGACGGCCCCGCCCCCATAAGGGAAAGGGCCGCCATTACATATAGCAACCATTTTTTCATCTCACAAAATCCTCTCCAGGGTGATTTTCATTCCATCAGCTCCAGGGCGCCGTCTGGAGGCCAGGTCTAAAGCTATTATGGCCAAAAAGAAAAAACCCATTCCGTAGGGTTGGATATAGTAATGGCTCTATAAATCTGATAAGATAAGCAAAAGGGGATGATCTGACATGGTTCGGATGCTTTGCTATGCCAAATTGAATCTCACCTTGGACGTAACCGCCAAGCGGCCGGATGGATATCACGAGCTGGATTCCATCTTCCATACCGTCAGCATCTATGACCGGATCACCCTGAGTCAGGACCCCGTGGGCTACGGAATCAAAGTCAGATGCAACAAACCCATCCAAGGGGAGAACATCGTCAAATCCGCCGCCAAGATCTTCTTTCAGGTGGCAGGCATCGAGCCCTCTGGACTCTTGATCGACATCGAAAAAAACATCCCCATCCAAGCCGGTATGGGAGGCGGCAGCGCCGACGCCGCCGGTGTGCTTTTAGGCCTATGTACGCTCTTCAACGTGGAAATCAGCCCCAGCCGCCTGCATAAGGCCGCCCTCTACCTGGGCGCAGACGTTCCCTTCCTCCTGACGGGGGGCACCGCCGTAGCCTCGGGCATCGGGGAAAAGCTCTACCCCATCGCCAACAAGGAAACCCTACATTTTATCGTGGTAAAACCCCAGGAGGGGCTTTCCACCCGGGCTATCTTCAGCCAGGTGGATGTAGACCATCTTGCCAGCTGGCCCGACACCCATAACTTCGTATCCGCCCTGGAGGCCGGAAATCTCCGGGAGCTGGGGGTTTACTCCGGCAACTCCCTGGAGCCCATCGCTACGGAAATGCTGCCGGTCATCGGTCAGATCAAGCGGGATATTGAGGCCATGGACGCCATCTACGCCGCCATGACGGGCACGGGTTCAGCGGTGTTCGGGGTATTCGACAGCAAGCTGGCCGCCCTTCGCGCCTATGAGGAGCTGGTAGGCAGGTATGATTACGTGGAATATGCCTTCTCCGTTCCCAACGGCGTGGAGCTTTTCCTGTGAAGTAAAACAAAAAAAGGCCGCAAGCGGCCTTTTTTTGTTTATCGGGCAAATCACGTCCTTGGTCATACGGGCCGCGAGATCAAAAGCAGCTTCTGACCTGCCACCAACTGGTCCTCCACGCCCGGATTTTGCGCCAGGATGACATCTTGGTTGATGCGGTACCGTTTGGCGACATCCCACAGGGTATCCCCCGGCTGAATGAAATACACGATGATACCGGAGGGCGTGCGTTCCGCTGCCTCCTCTTCATCCTGCCGGATGACGGTTACCAGATCCATAGCGGCGGGACGGTAGCCGTCGCAGCGGTACTGGACCAGTGCCCGGACCTCTACCTCATCCCCAGCAGGAACGGTCTGCACCTGATCCGCCCATATCTGGGCGGTAAGCTGGGTAGCCCCCGCCAGATCCACCGCCGGCTCCTCCAGTCGGACGGGCACTTCCCCCGATACGGTGTTGATGGCTCCGTCATAGCCCACATAGACCACCTGACAGCCCAGCATGCCCTCCATTACCAGCATGCCTCCCTGGTCATAGGCCCGGCATACCCCCGGAGTCAAATTGCAGCAGAGGATGCGGGCGGGGACGGCCTCCTCCCCCAGCTGCATCCGTTCCCGCACCGCGTTGGTACCGGTTTTCATCAGGCATTTATCCATGGTATTGATCCGCTGATACTCCAAATCGGTACGGCAATGTTCGGCGTAGGCGTCCTTGATGCCCACAAATCCAAAGCGGCGGCGGCAGGATACCGCCATCTTGCAAAGAGCGGAAATTTCCAAGGCCTCCCCGGCGTCGTCCAGGGTACACTGAATTCTGCCCACCTGTGCTCGAACCTCGATATCCCCATCCACGCCATCGGCCGGCACGACCTCGCTAAACTCCAGGCTGCCGTAGATCTGGCTCACAGGCGCGCTGTCCTCCCCGGTGGAGTACAGCACGTTGAGCTTCAATTCCCCTTCTATGCCCAGGGTCTCCCCATCGAACATGGTGCGCTTAATTTCCGCAAAACCGCTGGCAAACAGCACCCGTTCCACCGGCGCAATGCCGCTGGGAATGGGAACGCTGCCCTGAATCTCCCCCGTTAGGGACATCCGCCGAGCGCTGCGGGTAAAGTGCGCCTCGGCGGGAAGGGCGCTCATATTTTGAGGCGCGTCCTCAAAGGCCAAAGCCAAAAGGGGCACATCCTCCTCCAATACGCAGCACAGATCCACAATGGCATGGACGGAGAGATCCCGTCCGCTGCCCAGGGTGTATTCTACGGCGCTGGGTAGCGCCTCTACGACGCAGCCCATACCGGGCTGTGCCCCCTCCACCTCCACGGTACTGCGGAATACCGATGTGGATTCAAAGGAATGGGTCAGCCCATCGGCACAGAGATAGCAGATCAAAAGGGTAAGATTCCCCTCTACCGCCACCCTGCCCTGATCCGGCTCGGCGGACGCCACCTCGGCGTAGGGCGTTACCATCAGGATGCGAGCCATCTCCGGCATGCCCGCCGGCAGAATGGCCGACCCTTCCACCACAGCCTGGGATAGATCGCCCACCAAATGGTTCAATATCTTTTTTTCATTCTGTATTTGTTCCATGCCATTACCCCCAGTCGATTGGTGATATAGCTGCACACTACATCTACCTAAACCTATTTCACCGGGCCCATAAATATGATAGAAAAAAGCAATTTTCAAGGGCTCTGCCGCTATGGCCCAAAAAAGGAAAAGGGAAGCCGCCGCTTCCCGTTATTCCATAATCTTCAGTTCCAGATTCCGGGTGAGGATATCCCCATAGGTATAGCTGAGGACCCCCGTGGTTCCATCATCCTGTATTTGAATGGTAAAGACGCTGGGAAAGGTCTGGTTGATGACCCCTTCGTTTACCACGCTCTTGCTCCGGCCCCGTTTGGCTTTTACCCAAACCTTTTTGCCGATATTCCGCTCCATCTCCTGTTTGATGCGCTCCAATTCCGTCATTGCTTCACCTCCGGCTCATTTTTAGCATAACCGGAAAAGCCGCCGGATATTCCCAAAACGCGCAAAATCCGCCGGGGAAACATGGAAAAAGCCGTCCGCCAAAGGCGGACGGCAGGGAATGGCAAACGCCGGAACACGCTTACAAAGCCTTAAGCGCTCTGCTCCATGGAAAGCTTGTCGGCAACCAAAGCGATGAACTCCCCATTGGTGGGCTTATCGTTCTTGGTGTAGATATTAAAACCAAAGATGCGGTTGATGTTCTCGATCTTTCCGCGGGACCAGGCCACATCGATGGCGTGGCGGATGGCACGCTCTACCTTGCTGGGTGTGGTTTCAAAATGCTCGGCGATGGCAGGATACAATTCCTTGGTAATGCGATTGATGATGCCGCTGTTCTCCACCACCAGCCGAACGCCATACCGCAAATAATGATACCCTTTGATGTGGGCGGGAATCCCCACCATCAAAAATACATTGGTGATCTTCTCATCCAGCGGTTTGGCAACCGGCACAGATACGCTTCCCGTTAGGCGCTGTCCGTTCTTCAGGCCCAGAAGTTCCAAAGTCCGTTTGTAAAGGCTTTCCACGTTAAGGGGCTTAACCATGTAATAGTTCGCCCCCAAGTTACAGGCTTTGTGCACCACGTCCTCCAACCCTAAAGCGGAGATTACGATGATGCCGGGCTTCGTTTCCCCCATCTCCGCAGCCCGCTCCAGAAGGGAGAATCCATCCAGGTTGGGCATAACCAGGTCCGTGATCAACACGTCCGCCTCCTGCAGGTGGTCAAGGGCACCGCCGCCGTCATATACGGCAGCCAGGACTTCTACCTCATCCCGCTCCCGAAAATAGGCGGCGAGCGTGTTGCAGAGTTCTGCGTTATCCTCTGCAATAAGCACCTTCTTTTTCCCTTTCATCCTCTTTCCTCCAAAAAATTATTTGCAGCATTTTTTGACGAACGGAAATATGGAAAACCCACAACATCTTGGGATATTCTTGTAAAACCAGTAAATTTATGTATATATATTGAGATATTAGCACATTTCTCGGGAAAAGCAACGGATAATATTTATTATTTGCCACATAACGTGAATAATCATAAAAATTCGACAAGAAATCACAAAAATAGTGACCCCAAAAAACGCAGCTTCGCCATTTGGTAAGTTTTTGTCCCACTTCCTCAGGGCATACTGAATACAGTTCAAAAAGGGGTGGTGCTCTGTGAAAAATCGAATCTTCTACGGTTCCCGCAGGCTGCTTTTGGTCTTTGGCGTCCTGTTCCTCAGCCTGGCGCTCACGGTGGTCAGTACCCAAGTATTCCAGCATGAGAGCTACCTTGCCATGGCGCAAAGCGCCCTAGTCCGCAACATCCCGGTGGACGGCAACCGGGGCCGGATCCTAGACCGCAATGGCGAGGTATTGGCCCAAAACAAACCCAGCTATACCATCGATCTATACGCATACGATCAAGACGGCGATACCGTCAATCGTTCAATTTACGGCGCGCTCAGCATTCTCGGCCGCTATTCGGACGTCACCTATCTATGCGAGCTCCCCATCGCCTACGACGGCGATGCCATGATCTACCGCTGTGATGAAATCGATCAATACCTTACGGAACAGGAGCTCCCCTCCTCCGCCTCCCCGGAGGAAGCGCTTTCCCTTCTCTACGCCCGGTACGGCGTTGGCGCCCTTCCCCCTCGGCAGGCATATGGCTGCCTCTCCCTGATCCTGGGCAGCCAGGAGGGGGGAGATGCCTACCGCAATCTCAGCGACCACTCCCTTCATCAGCTTATGGATCTCTGCCAAAAAGCTGGTATCCAGGTCCAGGTGAACGGCACATCCGCCTCCCTCTCCCTGGGATCCTCCATCCAGGCGGACGTTCTTTTATCCTTTATCGATGGCTGTGAAAACACCCTGGGAGCACCTCCCTATCAAAACGCCATCCCCATGAGCGGACCAGAGAGTCCCCAGTGGCATACCGCCTCCATCAAACGGCTCAAATCCTTTTTATCCCTGCCCGCCGATGCCTCCGCCCAACAGGTGGCGGATACCCTAATGGCCAAGTATCGGGCGGAGGCCTACAACGGGACCCCCTATCTGTTGGACCTTCTGGCCATCCGGTATGCGGCCTCGGGCAACTATTACAAGCGGTACAATCCCCTCCCCATCGCGAAAACCCTGGACTACAACATCTGCGCCGTTCTAGAGGAAAACGCCCTGTCCCTGCCGGGCATCGCGGTATCCCAGTCCTCCATTCGAGAATACCCAGAGGGCAATCTGCTCTCCCAGGTTTTGGGCTATACCGGCCGGATCACCGCCGCCCTGGAGGAGGAAATGATGGCCAAAGGCTACCGCCCCACCGACACCGTGGGTCGGGACGGATTGGAGCGGATTTTGGAAGATGTCCTCCACGCCATACCCGGGGAAAACGCCATCATGGTGGATAGCCTGGGCCGCAACACCCAAACCCTGTCCAGCACCCCGCCCCAGGATGGCAAGGATGTGGTGCTGACCATCGATCTCAACCTGCAGAAAGCCGCTCAGGAAAGCCTGTCCCAGACCATGGCCCAGCTCCGGGAAACCGGATATCCCAAAGCCCAGGTGGGAGCTGCCGTGGCCGTGGACGTCAATTCCGGCGAAATCCTCTGCATGGTTTCGGAGCCAGGCTATGACCCTAACGTATTTTCCAGCGCCATCAGTGAAGAGGTCTGGGCGCAGCTGAGCCCTCAATACCTGGATGAGGACGGCGAAAGCGATCCCGACCCCACTCTAGCGCGGCCCATGGTCAATGTAGCCACCGCCTCCATCTTCCCCCCGGGCAGCACCTACAAGCCCTTTGTGGCGGCGGCCCTTTTGGAAAACGGCATCGTAACCCCCAGCACCACCATCTTGGATCGGGGCCGGTATACCGGGTTTTCCACCACCCAGGCGCCCGGATGCTGGCTATACAATCAAAACGGCGGCACCCATGGATATGAAACCGTATCCGATGCCCTGGCCCATTCCTGCAACTACTATTTCTATGATGCCGCGGTCCGTTTGGGCAGCAACGCCCTTGGGGAATACGTCAAAAAATTTGGATTTGGGACCAGCACCGGGGTGGAATGCCTCTATGACGCCGCTGGAATCGTGGGCGGCGAGGCCTATACCAGCGCTTACCTGGCCAACATCATGAAGCAAAAGCTGATGTCTCTAGGAGTGGAGGAATCGGACGCGAGGGAAATCGGCCGTGAGATGGTGGATACCCCCACCCTCTCCAACGCAAAAAGGCTTCTCCATCCCCTGGGATTGGAGGCGCGCACAGTTGAAACCCTATATGAGTACGTCAACAACCACCGGTATCGGGAAAGCCAGGTATTGTCCCTTGCAATCGGTCAGGGGGAAAACAGCTTCTCCGTCCTTCAGATGGCAAACGCCACGGCGGCCCTCAGCAAAAAAGGGCTCCGGTACGCCCCCACCCTAATCAAATCCATAGACGGCCAGGAGCAGCAAAAACGGATTCTGTCCCAACCCTTTTTATCGGACAGCACCTATGCCGCCATCTCCCAGGGGATGCAGCGGGTGGTGCAGAGCGGCGGTACGGCAGCGGGGGCATTTGCTGGCCTGCCCATCGGGGTTGCCGCTAAAACCGGTACCGCCGAAGCGGATGGGAAGGATAACTATGGTTGGTTTATCGCCTATGCCCCGGCGGAGGATCCTCAGATCGCCGTGGCGGTGATGATCGCCCAAAGCGGCGGAGGCAACACCTGTATCCCCGTGGTTCGAACGATTTTTGAACAGTATTTCGGTCTCGGCGAAACCCCAGCAAACCATCGGGAATAGCGTGCAACAAGGGCCCGGCGCAGCGCCGGGCCCATTTCCACTAAATCCGAAGCGGTCTCCCGGTGTCGTTGTCCTGGGCCAGCACCCAGTACTGACCCTTGCGGGTAAATCCCTTCAAATGGGGCGGCGCCGCGGGATTGCCAAAGCTAGGAACCGCCACTGCCCGGCCGGTGACACGGCCATCGGCTTCCCGGAAGGTGCCCAGATAATAATAGAAGCCGCCACTTTCGTCATAGTTGACTCGGTCCCAGTCCCAGTCCTCCATTCCCGACAGCTCAGGGGGCGCCACATGGGCTTCCCGGACGGGTGTAGGCGCATAGCGCCAGGGGCGCTCCTTGGGCACGGACACCGTCTCTTCCGCTATGGATTCCCATCCCGTTTCGGGCTCCCCAAAAAGAGGGCTTTCCCCCTGAGGGGCGCCAATCTTCTCCTCTAAGGCCCGGTCCTCCTGGTATTCGGGTTGCGGCTCCCCCAGAACTTCCTCCTCAAGATAGCTCTCCTCCAAATTGCGTAGTTCCTCTGCCATGGCGCTCTTGGATACCCGGATCTCCTGGTCACTGCCGTCGGTGCCGATGACAAAGATGGTCATATCCTCCTCTTCCGTCTGGGCGGCCTGCGCCATGGCCTCCTCCATAAAGCCATCCGCTTCCCATGACGTTTCCTCCCCCGGCTTCTCCTCCTCAAACAACGCGGAAGCCGTCTCCTGCTCCGATTGCGTCTCTTGCCCCGCCGCATCCGCAGTGGCCTCTTCCGGCTCCGGAGCCGTCAAAACAGCTTTGTGATCTGGATGAAATTCCAGCTCCTCCGACACCGCCTCGGCCACGGTACTCACGGCAGGCTCTGTCGGCCCGTCATTGGGCTCCGGTAGTTGCCAATCCACAACCTGGCCGGATTCCGCTGCGGCCTCTTCCGCAACCACGGCCTCCTCTGCTTCCTCCGGTTCGGCTTCTTCGCCCTGCCCAAAAGCCCCTAAACTGGCTTTGGGCTCCATATCCCCCTTTTCCGCCGCCAGCATGTCTTCGGGTATGGCGTCGGCCTCCTTCCGTTCTCGATTCCGTTTTGCGATATATCCCATAATTCGGTATTCCAGACTGGTCCAATCCTCAGGTCTTCCACCCGACTCCCCAGCCAAAAGGACGCGCCCCTCCTGATCCACCACCGCAGCTAGGATGCGCCCCTGATCCAAACCCGTAATCCCCGTATCGGCGGATAGTCCCCCTGCGGCCGGCTCCAGGGGAACGTGAAAAAAATGTCCGCTTTCCAACAGCAAAAGCTCTCCCGCCAAAATCCCCCGGATCTGGGCGCTTACCGCCGCTTCCTTTCCCCGATACTGAATCCCAATCCTTCCCGAGGCTCTTCCTCCCCGTATCCCACGCAGCAGGATATTCCGTCTCACAACCGCCATCATCCAGCACCTCCTCCTCCATGGATATGCGCCCCTGAACCCAGGGTATACATATTCCATAAGAAAAAGAGCCAAGCTTGGCATCCCGCCCCGATTGCCGTATTTTTGCACAAAAGGCCGTTTTCGCATTCCAGAACCGTTATTTTAAAATATCTCCACTTCGCCCAACGGAGCAAAAAAGCAGAGCTTTACAGGTAGTTCACCTTTTGTTTATCCCTTTCAACTTAAGCAAAACGATAATATAATGTTGCTCAAAAGGATAACCATCAATTAAGGAAGAATGGAAATGTTTTTCAAACGTATTACGGATGTATCAGACTCCACCTACCATGAGGGGATAAAGCTATATCGCATCAGTTTTCCCGATCATGAACAGCGAGAGGCAAGTTCTCAGACGCAGATCTTACAAGATGACGAATATCACTTCAACGCAATATACGATGAAGATATCTTTGTCGGCTTGATTCTGTATTGGGAAAATGACCGGTTCATTTATATTGAACATTTCTGCATTCTTCCGGATATGCGAAACAAACAATATGGACAGAAAACCTTAGCGCTTTTGAGGGAACAGAACAAAACATTGATCCTTGAGATCGATCCTCCAGACGATGACATTTCTAAGCGTAGAAAAGGCTTTTACGAAAGATGTGGTTTCACAGAAAATCTCTTCGCCCACATACACCCACCATACCACAAGGAAAATGAAGGGCACCGTTTAATTCTCATGACCAGTCCAAAACGGATTTCACAGGATACCTTCGATGCCTTTGTCCAGTATTTAAACAATAACGTTATGAAAAATGCATTTTGATAGAACCGCAAACAAATTTAGGGACGTCCATTTCCTGAGCAGATTTGCCCACGATTGTTCAAGATATAGAACGCGGTATCCCGCAAAATACCAGCCGATCCCGCAGCAAAAAGCGCCCACCCCATTCCAAGCGGGGTGGGCGCTTTTTGCGATGTGCTAAATTGCTCAATCCGATGACATCGGCTCCCCATGGCTCCCTTCCCTATTCCTCTGAAAAGGCCCTCATGGCCGCGCGGTATACCGCGTCCAGCGGCACCCCCCGTTGCTGGGCAAGGGCGCGGCAATCCTCATACTCCGGCGCCGCCTTGATCCATCCCCCCACCCGGGCAAACTTAACCTCCACGGGACCATAGGGCGTATCCACCCGACGCTTCTGGGTAACGAGGGCGGTGCGGCCATAGACCGCTCGGCGCACCCCCCAGGTGGTGGTCTCCCGCAGGAGATATTTCGTCAGCGCTTCCTCTTCGCCGGGACGGCATAGGACGGAAAGCACCACCCCGGGACGGTTTTTTTTCATGGTGATGGGCACATAGTATACGTCCAGCGCCCCCAGACGAAAAAGTCCCTCCATCACATAGCCAAAGCGCTCTCCCGGCATATCGTCGATGTTGGCCTCAAGAAGATGGATCAGTTCTTTTTTTTTTCGTCCTCCGATTCCCCCAGACATACCCGCAGGCTGTTAGGCCCTCCAAAATCCTTCTTGCCGTGGCCATAGCCCACCGCCAGAGGACGCATAGCGGGCATAGGGCCAAACTCTTGGGCAAAGTGTCCTAAAAGCGCGGCGCCGGTGGGAGTTACCAGTTCCCCCTTTACGTCCCCGCCATAGATGGGGATTCCAGCCAGCAGCCGTAGAGTAGCGGGCGCGGGAACCGGCACCACCCCATGCTCAATCTTCACCCGGCCGCTGCCCACATGGACGGGCGAAGCGGCGATATGGTCCGGAGCCAAGTCATGAAACAGGATACAGCTCCCCACAATGTCCACAATGGCGTCCACCGCGCCCACCTCGTGAAAATGCACCTCCTCGGGAGAGGTACCGTGAACGGCAGCCTCCGCCTGGGCCAGCCGCCGGAATACGGCGATGCTGTCGGCTTTTACCGCCTCAGAAAGACCGCTTCTTTGGATCAAATCCACAATGTGTACAATATTCCGGCGCAAACCGTTGCCATGGTGGTGGTGATGTCCCGCTCCATGGTGGTGGTCATGGGGGTGCTCGTGGTCATGGTGATGGTGCTCCTCCCCATGGTCGTGTTCATGGCCATGATGGTGCTCCAGCCCCAGAGCATGCTGCTTTTCGTGGAGCAGATCGGGGGAAAGCTCCTTTATCACCACATCCACATCGGTGCCAGCGATGCCCGCCTTGTTTTTTTTCTGCACCACCAGTTCAAATTCATCGTCGATGCCCAAGCTGGACAATCCCTCACGGAGTGCAGACTCCGTGGCGCCGGCGTCCAAAAGAGCGCCCATAGTCATGTCCCCGCTGATGCCGGAAAATAGGTCCAGATATAAAACTCTCATGGTATTCCCTCCTATCGCTGGGGCTGGTGCCCCGGCCGGTTGATCATGGCGGCCAGATAGCCCGCCCCAAAGCCGTTGTCGATATTCACCACGCTGACCCCGCTGGCGCAGCTGTTGAGCATGGCCAAAAGGGCCGCCATCCCGCCAAAGTTAGCGCCGTATCCCACCGAGGTGGGCACCGCGATGACGGGCCGGTCCACCAGGCCTCCCACCGCGCTGGGCAGAGCGCCCTCCATACCGGCGGCAACCACCAGCACATTGGCTCCCATCAGCCTCTCCCGCTGGGCCAGCAGCCGGTGGATGCCGGCCACTCCCACATCGTAAATCCGCTCCACCCGGTTGCCCAGGGTTTCGGCGGTTACCGCCGCTTCCTCGGCCACCGGCATATCAGAGGTCCCTCCCGTCACCACGGCCACATAGCCGGGATTCAAAGGCCGTTCCTGTGGCCGCGCTACCACGATGCGAGCCATTTCGTGGAACACCGCCGTAGGATCGAGCGCCACAAGGGCGTCATATACCTCCCGTCCTACCCGGGTAACCAGGATATTGCTCCCGTCCCGCTGCAGGATATTCCGGGTGATTCCCACGATCTGCTCCACGGTCTTTCCCGCGCCATAGATCACCTCTCCAGCCCCCTGACGAAGCCCCCGGTGGTGATCCACCTTGGCATATCCCAGATCTTCAAAAGGCTCCTGGCGGAGTTGAAACAGTGCCTCCTCCATGGAAACGCTTCCGTCCCGCACTCCCCGCAATAGCTCCAGCGTGCGCTCCTGATCCAAGGCTATTCCCCCTTTCCGTCCTTGCCGATGGCGGCATTCATGCTGCCGGTGGCAAAGCCATGCAGATCCATACAAACATATCGATAGCCCAACCCCCGGAAAAAGGCGTCCGCCTCCCGGGCCATGGCCGCCAAATCAGAAATCCGATCCGGTTCCACCTCGATGCGGGCGGTATCCCCATAGTGGCGCACTCGGTTCTGCCGAAAGCCCCGCTCCCGCAAATAGGCCTCCCCCTGTTCTACCAGCCGCAGATCCGCTTCGGTGATTTCCGTTCCATAGGGGATCCGACTGGCAAGGCAGGCAAAGGAGGGCAAATCATGGGTTTTCAGTCCCAGCGCCCGGGATGCTTCCCGGATGCGCTTTTTATCGAAGCCCAGATCCCGCAGAGGGCTGCGCACCCCCAGCTCTCGAGCAGCCTGCGCGCCCGGCCGGTAATCCCCCAGATCATCCACATTGCTGCCGTCCAGAAGGATCTCGATTCCCTGGCTACAAGCCAGCTCCAGCACCTTGGAAAACAGGAATTTCTTACAGTGATAGCACCGCTGAGGGCCATTCTCCACAAAGGCGGGCAGGGCCAGCACATCGGCCCGGACCACCTGCCACCGAGCGCCCATCTCCCGAGCCATTTCCCCCGCCAAATCCAGCTCCCATTGGGGCTGAACAGGGGTTGCAATGGTGATGGCAAGGGCGTCATCCCCCAGGGCATCCACCGCCGCCTTTAGCAAAAAAGTGCTGTCCACCCCGCCGGAAAAAGCCACGGCGGCCTTCCCCAGTCCGCGGATATAATCCACCAGCTCCCGGTATCCCTGTAATATTGGGTCCTTCCCCTCCGTCATGGGGCCCTCCCCCCTCTCAACAAAAAAATACTATAAAGGTCAGCTTGACCATTATAGCATTTCCTTCCAACGCTTTTCAATCAGCGGTCCCCGTCCATTTTCAAAGGCCCTGGCAATGGCGCTCCAACCCCCTTTTCTGCCACATCCATAACAAAAGACAGCCAACCCCGTAGCAGACCAGATCCGCCCAGTCGAAGGTCCCCCCCAGCAACACTCCCAAAAACGGCATCCGATCCGCCCCCAAAACCGCCGCTAGATGAAAGTATTGGGATCCTTCCACCCCAGCCGCAAACAAAAACACATAGAGGGGCAGCAGCCGGATACCCTCTGGCCATACCGTCCGGACCAGGCAATACACCGCCCAAACCGCCAGCACATCCCCCAGATAAGGGCGAATCAGCCTATCATGGACATACAGAGCGATGATCCCCTCCAAAGCCAGCAGCGCCAAAGCCAACATCAGATATTTCCAACGCGACGCCATGCTACTGGTTCTCCATCTGCCGGCCTAGCTCGTCGGACAACCGGATAAACGCATCCATGGCAATCTGTTCTCCCCGCGCGTTTGCGGGAATACCGCATGCTTCCAGCGCCGCCACAGCCGTCTCCTTGGGGAATAGGGCGGAAAGGTTGTTCAAAATGGTCTTGCGCCGCATGGCAAAGGCTCCCCGGATCAGGCGAAAAAACAATTCTTCGTCCCGGGGCTGGATGGGATAGGGCCGCCGCCGCATGACCACCACCGAGGAGTCCACCTTGGGAGCGGGATAAAAACAATCCGGCGGCAAGGTCATCCCCTTTTCCATGGACGCGTAATAGGTTACCGCGATGGAGATGGATCCGTACTCCTTTCCCGACGCGGCGGTCAGGCGGTTGGCCACCTCCCGCTGCATCATTAACACCAGGGTATCCGCCTGGGGCAGCTCCCTCAGGCACCGCATGATCAGCGGCGTGGTGATGTAGTACGGCAGGTTCGCCACCACCGCGGCAGGCCCTTCTCCCACCAAAGCCTGGAGATCCGCCTTTAACCCATCCCCATGGATCAGGGTCAGATTTTCCGTTTTTCCCAGCCGGGCCTGGAGCAGACGGTACAGCCCGTCGTCGATCTCCACTGCCGTAACCCGCCGGGCCGCAGCGCAGAGCCGGCCGGTAAGGGCGCCCGCCCCCGGCCCGATCTCCAAGACGCTCTTCTGGGAAAGATCCCCCGCCAGCGCCACGATGGCGTCGCATGCGTTGCCGTCGCACAAAAAATTCTGGCCCAGTCCTTTATTGGGCGCCAGGCCAAACGCCGCTAGAGCCTCTCGCAACTGACCGCGGTTGGCGCCGTCGTAAGCAATCCGTTCCATGGTTCCTCCATAAACCGACAGCGCCCGAGGGGATTCCCTTCGGGCGCTGGGATTCGTTCGCTATTCGCTGATGACATAAACGGTAACGCCCCGTTTCACGCCCCAGCGCCTGCATTCCGATTCGCTGTTCATAAACAAATCGATCTGGCTTCCGCCCCATTCCACAAATCCGCCGGTATCCTCGGCCACGGCATAGCCATATCCCGGGATGAAGAGCTTGGTTCCATAGGGGAACATGCTGGTATCCACGGCGCACATGCCAACCTTGGGCCACTTGCCGGTAGCGGTCCGGTTTCCGGTATGGGTGTAGGCGGTCACCCGGTCCAGAGTCACCCGCCGGGCGATCATATCGTCGGTAGGAGCGGTATACCCGGATATATAGGTGCCGGAGGTGTTGATTACCTTGGTCCCCCGGAGAATCACCTTGTTCACCGGCTGAGTGGTGATCTCGTCGGACACCACCTCGCTGCTGGCGACCTGGCCGTCCTTATAGGTCAACCGGGTTTGGATGGTACGGACGCCATCCTGGCCCTGCTGGGATACTTTGGTAACCCCTTTGCGCAGGGAGTCGGTATCCTGATATACCGTTTCGAAGGCAACGGCCGCGGTCTCGGTCAGATACTCCACCTGGACGTCCACCACCTGGATGGACATCCCCTCCTGGATCTCGCTGTCCAGCGACGGGGAGATCTCGTCCCCCGGCTTATAGGCAACGCTGGCATAGATGAGCGCGTCCTCCACGGTGCCCTCGGCAATCTTGATGGGCACTTCCTTGCCCCCAGCCAGGATGGTAACGTCCTTGGCCCGGGTGATATGAATGTCCATGCCCTCGGCAACGCTGGCCGCGGTACCGCAATCGATGCGGTCACGGTAGTTCAAAGAAAGGCCGTTTTCATCCAAAACCTCGCCTACGGTCTTCAAAGCGGACCGTACCTCGATGGGTTTGCCATCGTCATAAACGGTCATCACGCAATAGCGGCCCTCAAAATAATACCAGCCGCCATAGCCCGCCCCGCCCAGCACACAGAGTACCGCCGCGGCGATGGAAAACCGTCTGGCCCAATTCCGTCGGGTCTTGGCCTGGGGCGCCTCGTATACCGGCATGTCCTCCAAGCCAGGCCCTTCCGGGGCCCGCCTCTTCTTGGACTTCTTTAGGGTCGGCATAGGCGGCACATAGTCCACCGATCCCGGCACACCCGCCAGCTCCATATGGGCTACGGCAGCGCCGGCAGGCATAGCGTCGCCGGTCTCCAGCAGAGGAGCCAGCTCCGCCAGGGGAACGTCCACCACGGCTACCTGAGGCGCCGGGCCCATCTCCAGCTTCTGCGCCTTAACCCTTTTCTTTTTCTGCTTTTTCTGTACCTCCGGCTCGGGCACAGCGTCCAGATACACGTCGGGCTCCATGGTGACGGCCGCGTCGGGCTTCAGCTTCATGGGGGGACGGTAATAGGGCACCTTGGTTTCCGCCATCAGGTTATCGTCCGCAACCTTCTTGGGATTCTGGGGCAGCACAAAGAACAGCGCCGCGCGGCCCAGCCAAACAAAGGGCAAAACAGCCATCCGGCCAATCCCCCCAAGGATTCGCCGCACTCCGGACCGCATCCGCTGCATGCCGGAATTGGATGGCGCTTCATAGCCGTAGAACAGATTGCTGTAGATTGCATTTTTATCCACAGTAATATCCACTCTATGCTTTTTTAGCCGTTTAGCTGCGTTCATGGTTCACATCCTTCTAAGAGCCCCCAATAAGGGGATTTTATTATAGCCACTTTCAAATGGGGTGTCAAACCGCAACACCCTCCCTGCTTTTTCCATTATGCCGGTTAAAAGCGGTTACAACGGGATGGAACCATATATCTTCCAAAATGCGCGTAAGCAGGACACAATATCTGCTTTTTCGCCAATTTTTCCCTTTCAAAAATTGGGTTCTGTTCCTATGGGGCTACTTCTCCTATGCTATGGTTTACCAGCTCCCGCACCAGCCCCGTTCCATCTCCAGATTCCAGATATCGCACCGTAACGGCGTCTCCCTCCTGCATAAATTTCACCTGAATGCCCATGGAAAGAGGGGCGATATACATCTTAGCGGGGTTCTCCTGCAATAAAAACTCCACGTTATCCCCATTGTGCAAAAGCCGCAGCACCGTTCCATTGGCTTCCCGCATTTCCTCAGAGGAAAGGTTGCCGGTGCTGCTCAACAGGGAAATGTACTCCGTTTTGGCGGCTTTCAAGTCCATGTTCATGGCAAGGGTTCCATCCGATACCCGTACCAGCACATACCATTGCCGCTGGTACCCATTTTTAAGGGTGAGAAAATAGGTGGGCACCCCTTCGATGTTGATGAGTAGCGGGTCGGTCGGGGTAAGGTTCTGGGCTTTCACCGTCTGGTGGTTCCGGGCGATGTCCATGGCCCGAGCCTCGGTGACCCCCTGCATACGGAAGTAGCTGGTATCCTTGGTCCGCAAATCGGTCATGATAAAGCCAACCGAGGTCTCGTCGGCGTCGTTGGGAGAGGTCACGCCGGAATACATATAGGTCCGGCCGTCCAAGGACAGAAAATTATACTGCTGAGAAAGATTGAAAACGTTGACCTTCGCTCCAAAGTGGGCGTTGAACCAACCATTTTTATAGGTAAAGGCATTGTTGGCCTGCTCATAGGCCATCTCCACCGGCACCACCCGGTCCACCCATTCGGGAACCTCTGCCATGGGATATTTTTGTGTTTCCCCCGTCACCGCGTCGCATAGGATAACCCCCTTGGGATCCGGCCCTCCCGATAGCCCCACGCCGTAGTCAAAATAGGTCGCCACCCAATAGGGATGGCCATTGTCGTCAATCTCAAAAGAGTAATCCGTCACCATGGAAAAGGGATGCTGGAACCAAATATGCCGTTTCAGGTTCTTGTTAAAAAGGGCGGTCTCCAGATAGGGCATCCCGCCCTCCACCTCCACCAAGGTGGCCTCCTCGGTTACCACGTCCACCATCACGTAGCCAACGCTTCCCTTATAGTACCGATTCAGCCCCACAAAAAAGCCGCTGTACTCTAAGGGCGCCACCCGCACCAATCGCTCCGTACCATTGTCGTTGTAGTGAATCAGGGTAAAGCTATCGGATATGGTATACTGGGAGCCATAGGTGCCCAGCCGAGCCTCCGCCTTCCGTCGGGCAATGTCCTCGTCGATGATGGGCAGGGTGCTGCTGCCCACGGACTCCGGGCTCACCATCTGGCCAAACTCCTCTATGGGCAGCTCGTTGATGGGCATCTGGCTGGCATATGCCTTGGAACGCAGGATCACGGCGCTGCTCAAGACCGATGCCAGGAAGTAGACAACCACCAAAATGCCGATGATCTTCAGCGGCTTCAAAGAGGGAAAGGCATCCTTGTTGAACACCATGGTATGAACGCCCATGGGCCCCTCTTGGGACCGATAAAACATAGGCCCCTTATTGCGAAAAAACAGCGCTACATATAATATGTAGGCACCGGCGGCAGTCAAGGCCAACCAGCCCATAAAAAATACATTTTTAAAGTGGATGGCCGGTGTAGTCACATAGAGAAATACCGCCGCCCAAAGGAGCAGGACTCCGACAAAAATTCCAATTTTTACGCTTTTTTTCATTGTTTCCTCTCTTAGGTAACACAGGATTTTTATGCCGCTCCATCATAACACATCGCGGCAAAAAAACCAAAATACCCTGCTGCATTGGGATGGTTCTCCTCCCGTGCGGCATACTAATTCTGGAGGGACTATGGCAAAACGGTTTTTATGCGGACTGGTATTGGGGATGGCCGCCATCGCGCCGGGGGTCAGCGCTGGCGTGATGATGGTGGCGTTCGGCCTGTATCGGGAGATCTTGCAAGCGCTGGGAGAGCTGATGCGGTTCCGCCGCATCCGGCAAAACCTTGTCTTCCTATTGCCTTTAGGGCTGGGCGCTCTCGTCTCCCTGCCCCTTTTGGGACTGGGCCTTGAGACCCTGATGGAACGACATCCCAGCTACACCCTTTACGCCTTTGCGGGACTGGTGCTGGGCGGGCTCCCGCAGCTTTGGCGGGTAATAAAATCCGCGCGCCCCCGGCCCTTCCACGGCCTATTGGGCCTGCTTGCCTTTGGAGCGGTATTTCTTTTAAGCCGCGTGGGAGGAAGCGTTCTTCAGCTGGATGCGGGATTCCTTTCCATGGTGTTCTGCGGGCTGATTCTTGCTCTAGGCACCATCGTTCCTGGAATCAGCTCCTCCTTTCTGCTGATCTATTTCGGCGTCTATCCCGCGGTGATCCATGGGATCTCCCATCTGGTGCTCCAAACGGTATTGCCCCTTGCCCTGGGCTTCGTCCTGGGCGCAGCCATCCTGATCCGGGTGGTGGATCGCCTCCTGGAGCGGAGACCGGCAGCCTCCTACGCCATCATCCTAGGGTTCTCCCTGGGCAGTATGGCGGCGGTGCTGTCCCCCGTTCCCTGGGCTCAAATGCCAGTAACCGTCCTATGCCTGCTATTGGGTCTGGCCTTGGGATATGGCCTCTCCAGGCTGCCCCAGGGAACGGAGTAACGCACGGCGGCATCGCCTACCCTCGCGCCGCAATAAAATGCAATATTTTCCAGTTATTTTTCTTTATTATCCCTGCTTTGTCCCAAATAACTTGGGTGCCAGCCATCGCCTTTCATCCCATCCATTGGCTAAATAATGACGCCTCAATCCGCCCATACTGATAGTGTAATTCCAGTGTGGAGGTGCGGTGTATTGTTTCACAAGAGCAACAAGCAAACCATTGAATGCAGCGTGGATAGCTGCCGTTTTAACGAGGACGCCTGCGTGTGCGGACTGGATAGCATCCAGGTCTGCGCCTGCTGGGGCAAGGATAGCGGCAAACCCGAGGACGAGAGCATGTGCGCGTCCTATAAACGGCGCTAGGTAGTCCCATGACCCCGGGCCGTTCCGGCCTATGAAGAAAAAAGGACCGTCCAAGGAGGCGCACCGTTTCTTCCTCCTTGTGGACGGTCCTTCTTCTTTTTTGATATCCGTTTAGAACAAGCCGGAAATGCTGCCGTTTCGGTCGATGTCAATGCCCTCCGCCGCAGGAACCTTGGGCAGGCCGGGCATGGTCATGATGGCTCCGGCCAGCACCACGATGAATTCCGCGCCGGCGGAGGCTTTGGCGCTGCGCACTTTAACGGTAAAGCCCTGGGGCCGTCCCCGAAGCTTTGCGTCATCCGAAAGGGACATTTGGGTTTTCGCGATGCACACCGGCCAATCCCCCATACCCAACCGGGTCAGTTCCGCCAGCTGACTGCGGGCAGCGTCGGAGAATTCCACATCATCCGCTCCATAGATTCGTGTAGCCACCGCCTGGATCTTCTCCATAAGAGGCAGATCATCGGGATAGGTATAATGGGGGACGCCATCGCCCGTTTCGCACAGCTCCACCACGGCGCGGGCCAAATCCAGGGCGCCCTCTCCTCCCTTCTCCCAGCACTCCGAAAGAACGGCTTGAGCGCCCTTTTTCTCACAATACTCCATAACCTTCTGGATCTCGGCTTGGGTATCGGCCGCAAACCGGTTGACGGCAACCACACAGGGCAGCTGGAACCGCTCCCGCAGATTCTCCAGATGCTTGCCGAGATTCTCCAATCCCCGCCCCAGGGCGTCCAGGTTCTCCTCTCCCAATTCCGCCATCTCCAGGCCGCCGTGGAACTTCAGCGCCCGGATAGTTGCCACCAGCACCACGGCATCGGGCCAAATGCCGGCCTTCCGGCATTTGATGTCCAAAAACTTCTCCGCGCCCAGATCAGCGCCAAAACCCGCTTCCGTTACGGTATAATCCCCCAGCAGACGGGCCGTCTGCGTCGCCACCACGCTGTTACAGCCATGAGCGATATTGGCGAAGGGCCCGCCGTGGATCAAAACGGGAGTATGCCCGATGGTCTGAACCAAATTGGGCTTCATGGCCTCCTTCAAAAGGGCGGCCATGGCTCCCTGGGCGTTCAGGTCCCGAGCCCGGACGGGCTCCCCTTTCTGATTATAAGCCACGATGATGTTGCCCAGGCGGCGCTTTAGATCGTCCAGATCGCTGGCAAGGCACAATACCGCCATCACCTCGCTGGCGGCGGTGATGTCAAACCCGTCCTCATGCTCCACCCCATCGGTTCTCCTGCCCTGCCCCGACGTGATGTGGCGCAGCTGCCTGTCGTTCATATCCATGCAGCGCTTCCAGGTGATGCGCTGGGGATCGATCCCAAGGGCATTTCCCTGGTAGATATGGTTGTCCAGCATAGCGGCCAGCAGATTGTTGGCCGCGGTAATGGCGTGAATATCCCCGGTAAAGTGGAGGTTAAGCTCCTCCATGGGCAGCACTTGGCTCATGCCGCCTCCCGCAGCGCCGCCCTTTACCCCAAATACCGGACCCAAAGAGGGCTCCCGCAGGGCGATCATCACGTTCTTGCCCAAAAGGGATAGCCCATCCCCCAGGCCGATGGAAGTGGTGGTTTTTCCCTCTCCGGCCGGAGTAGGAGTGATGGCCGTTACAAGGATCAGCCTGCCGGGCTTTTTCGTGGCTAGCCGCCTCTCAATTTCGGTATATTCCACCTTGGCCATTCCACGGCCATAGGGCAGCATCTCCTGAGGCAGGATGCCCGCCTTCCGGGCGATTTCCTCCATGGGCAGCAGCGTAGCGCTTTGAGCAATTTCAATATCGCTTTTCATAAACCCCATCCTCCTTTGTCTGTTGTTTTAGTATAGCGCAAATCCCAATCCCTTCACAATCCCCCGCCGGCATTTCGTTGTCCGTTCCGGAAGAAAACCCCGTTTATGGAAATCAAAAAAGCCCGCATTGCGGGCTTTTCCCTTAAAACCGTATCAAAAAAACCATACCGCTTATACAAACCAGGTGGAAACCACGGATAACAGGCTGGGGAACAGGGCGATGCAGCCCACGATCCGGGCGGTCTGCATCACAGCGATCTTGCTGGTCTCCAGGCCCAGCTCGTCGGCCAATAGGCACATATCCTGTACTCCGCCGGGGGCGCAGGCCAGCATGCAGGTCTCAAATTCCAGCTTGGTCAGCTTGTGGATGATAAAACCCACCAGGAAACACCACACAAATACGCCGACCAGCATGATCAGCACCGGAAAGATCAGCTGCGGAAGGGTCCGGACATATTCCGCCGTCAGAGTCGTGCCGATGTAGGCCCCCGAAAGGGTCTGGGTTACATGACGGGTTTTGGACGGCATGGCACACCTTCCCCAGGTGACGTTGAGCAGCACCGTGATGGCCATCCCGCCCAGGATGGCTCCCGCCGGCATGCCCACCAGATACAACAGGGTGCCTCCCCCCACCGCGCCCAGGGTGGTGATGGCCCACCGGGGCATCAGCTCCCTGGCGGACGGCTTTATGGGCGCCGGAACGGCTTTCTCCCCCCGCTCCTCAATGGACACCTCGTCAAGGGCGCCGTCAAGGGTAGCCTCCGCCAAATCGAGTTCCATGGCCTCCATCCGCTCCTGGCTGGTAACCAGGCCCTGCTTTTTCCGCTTCCGGGCTACGATTTTCCCAAAGATGGGAGGAAGAATGGCCAGGGTCAAAATCAACCGGGATAGCTGAAGGATCACCACGTAGCTGGGGTTTGCCCCCAAATCCCCCGCGATGATGGCCATATCGGTCATGCCGCCGGGCGCGCTGGCAAACAGGGAGGTGATGATATCCAAATCGCTAACGGAGTAGATGGCCGCGCCAAAGCCGACGTTGAGGATCATCATGCATACCAGCAGGATCACCACCGGCCCGCCGATGGTACGGAGAGCCTTTACGTCCTCCTTATGGACCCCCAGGCCGATGACCGCCCCCGAGAACATCTGCATGACCGTCCGAAGTTCATCGGGAAAACAGGTGTAGCCCGTAAACACGTTCAAAAGGATCACCGTAAACATGGAGCCCACCATGCATCCTGCCGGCATTTTGATCTTGAAACCAATAAATGCCCCTACCGCCCCCACAAGCAGGGTCAGCAGAAGCTGTATCACCCAATCCACACAACACACACTCCCATTTGGCCCGTCGCCGATGCCACGAATGGTTCCAGTTTACCACGCATCCCCGTCTATGACCAGGGGCTGGAAAAAATCCGTTGTTTTTTCCAATCCATGAAAAGCGTGCTTCCCAGCCCAGCAAACCACACGAAAAGAACACCCCTCTGGGGTGCTCTTTTTGCTACCTAATCCAGGCCCGGATGAATTTTTCCGGCACGTCCATCCGAGCCGCCGTCTGTTCCACCGTCATGCCTTCTGCAAGAAACCGGCGGCATACGGCTTTCATATTTTCCCCAATCTCGATGACGTGCCGGTCCGGATCAAAGACCCGCACAGCCCGCTGGCCCCATGGATGCTCCTTGCTGGAATGCAGGTACTCCACCTCTGGCATGGATGCCAGCCGCTGCTGAAAACCGTCAAAATCATCCTCTTCAAAGTACAGCTCCCCGGAAAGGCTGCCAAAGGTTACAGCCTCCGGGGCCTTTCCAATAAAACCAGCCCAGGATTCCAGCGTCTGAAGGCACACGCCTCCTGTCAAGGTGACGTTGGCGCCAAAATCCGCCACCACCCGCAGGCCCAGCACCTTCCGGTAAAACGCTTTGGATCGCTCCAAATCCCTTACCACCAATAATGGATTGCGATACCTCATAGGCCCCTCCTCACGGCTCGGCTCCTCTGCCGTCCGGCAGGCGCCTTTTAACGCTGTCCCGCTCAACCAGGGATACGCTGATCTGGCTTTTCAGCCAGCAGAAGCCGGCCGTGGCCACGGTGTGTAGCAGCATTTGTACCGCTGCCCGGCCCATCTCCTCCCGATACACATGGACGGTGGTAAGAGGCGGGCTGCTCACCTGGCAAAGGGAAAGATCATCCATGCCGATGAGGGACACATCCTCCGGCACCCGGATGCCCCGCTCCGCCAGGGCCCGTAGGCATCCCATAGCCATAATATCGTTGGCCGCAAAGAAAGCGGTGGGCAAGGGCCGGTTTTCCTCTAAAATGGACCGCATATCCCCATAGGCGCCCTCCAAGGTTGGGGTCACCCGCAAAAGCCCCTGGGGAGGACAGCAGAGCCCCTGGGCCTCCATTGCCGCCCGGTATCCCCGCTCCCGGTCGTCGGTGTTGCCGAAGGAAATCCGGCTGGTGATGTGTCCGATGCGGGTATGGCCCGCCCGGATCAGGGCCTGGGTGGCCAGGCGGCCCGCGTCAAAGTTATTCATGACGATGGAGTGGACCGGCTGATCCTGGAACAGATTATCCACCACCAAAAGAGGGGACCGGCAGTCCCGGAACAGCGCCAGATCCTCGGGGGACATCTCGGTTCCCAGCAAGAGAACCCCGGCGCAGGCCTCTTTACAGATGCTCTGCACCCGGGCCCGGTAGTCGGGATCCTCTCCCCGGTGGACGTTGGTGACCAGAAGCTCCACCTGCTCCTCCCGGCATCCGCGCTCAATGCCCTGGATCAGCTCGGCAAAAAACTGGGTATCCATTACCACCAGGCCATGGCACTTGAAGATCACCAGCCGTATATAGGGCTTTCTCCCCTCCCGCCTGGCGTCGGGGGCATAGCCCATCTCCTCCGCCAACTGCCGCACCCGCTGGCTGATTTCCCTGCTGACCCCCTCCCGGCCGTTGAGGGCGTTGCTGACGGTGGCCGGGGAAACCCCCGCCCGTTTCGCAATATCCGCTATCCGAACCTTTTTCACCGCAACGCACCTCCTCTGGATTCCCAACAGTAGAGCGATTTCCCTGAATTCTTCCCCTTAGGAATGCCGGTATACATCCCAGCCCATATAGTTGCCCAGCGCCTCCTCCAGCACATCGGCACAGCCGTCCTGAACCAGGGCCACATGATGCTCATAGCCGTTCTTCGCCAGATGCCGCATCAAGCCATTGAGCTCCGGCACATGGCACACCGCCACCCCGCCGAAGGTATCCAGGGGATCGTCGGTAAATTCCCCCTCCCCCAGATAGCATTTGATTCTGCCGGTAAACTCGTCGGTGGAGGCTTTCAAATAGGTCATCCGGCTGGGGCGCACCCGGCCCTTCAGAGCGCCGAAGGATACGTCGGTCCCCAAGGTAGTGGCCAGGATATCCAGGTTCCCCATCTGGGGCTTTTCCGCAAATACCGCAGCCGGGTAGTTGCTGCAATGGACGTTGATGCATTTATCCTGCTGGTCCTGATAGTTGTTGTTCCAGTCCTGATACAAGGGATATCCGCCCCCCGAGGCGTGGCGCAGGGCCAGCATGGACACAGCGCCCACCACATCGGTCTCGCAGGCGGAGGGCAGGCCCTTTTGCCCCATCATGGACATGCATAGGCACATGGCGCAGCCGTAGTTGGCCTCTACGCTGTCCCAGCACTGGATGGCGCTGGCCTGGCATTCGTGATCCTCCATCCAGCTTTCGATGGCCATGCAGAGCTTGGCCTGGCGGATGAGCTTCTCCTCTCCGATGCCGGGGATCACATCCGCGTAGGCGCGAATCTCCTCCACCTTTTTCTGGACAGCAGCCTCATCGTTGATGGCCTCGATATCCGCCAGAATCTCAGAGAAATCCTCGGTCTCCACGGTGATGCCGCTCCGCTGGAGCAGTTTTTCGGAATAGCGCACGGTGCGGAAGGGCATGACCCGGGCGCCGATCTGGGCGATCCGGGCGTGGCGCAGGGCCTTCACCACGGCGCACACCCGGGAGAACCACTGGATGTCCGCCTGGAACTCCGGGCTGCCGATGTCAGTGGTATGCCGGGCAGTCAGGGAGTATTTGATGCCCCGCTGGTAGAGGTTGTTGCAGCAGGACAGCTTCCCGCAAAAGGCGTCCCGCCGGTTCTCCAGCTGGAGCTTATCGAAATCATCGTTGCAGGCTTGAACCAGCACCGGGATATTTAGGCCGCTGTCGGCGATGGCGTCGGCGATGGCGGTCTCCTCCCCAAAGTTGGGCAGACAGACGAGAATGCCGTCCAGCTCCTCCCCGTGGCTGCGGAACAGCGCCGCGCACTTTTTGGCCTCCTCCCGGGTCATGGTCTGGCCCATAAAGGTATCCTCGGTGGAGAGGGTAATCACCCGATGGCCCATGTCGTCAAGGCAGCGGAGCAGCTTTTCCCGGGCGGTCAGTACCAGGTGATCCGGAAAAAAGGAGCGGTTCGAAATCAATACACCAAATGTAGACATAATCGTTACCTCCTATTGGATGGCCTTTTCTACGGCGGCTTTCCAATCCGACCGTAGGCTCAGGCGCTGGGATGGTTTGATGGACGGAGTATAGCGGGGGCCCAGAGGACGGGGGATGGCGGCAAAGGAGGGATATACCCCCGTGGCAATCCCCGCCATGTAGGCCGCTCCCAGGGCGGATAGCTCGTTGGTGGCGGCGCACTGGATGGGACACCCCAACAGATCCGCCTGCATCTGCATCAATAGAGCGTTGCGGCTGGCTCCCCCGTCAGCGTGCAGCAGCGTCACCGGCGGCATGCTGGCCAGGATATCAGCATTCTGCTGGGCGATGGAGGAAAGGGCGGCATAGGCCACCTGGGCCCGGGTGGTTCCCCTGCTAAGACCCCAGAGAAGCCCTTTTGCATCGCTGTTAAAATAGGGCGCCCCCAATCCAGAAAAGGCGGGAATCAACTGTACGCCGCCGCTGTCATGGACGGTATTCGCTAGGCGCTCAATCTCGTCCGGATCGGTAAACATGCCCAATTCACAGAGGAAGATCAGCGTATCCGCCGAGCAGGTAACATTTCCCTCCAGGGCGTAATGAACGCCATCCTTGTTGTGAAAACCCACGCAGGTGGACAGCCCGGGGGCAAACACCGGGCTGTTTCCGATGTTCTGCATCACCGAGGAACCGGTGCCATAGGTGGCTTTGGCCTCCCCCACCCTATGGCATCCGTTGCCGTAAAGGGCGGCGTGGCTGTCCCCCATGACCCCGGTAACGGGGATCCCCCTCCAATGGCAAAAGATATGATCCGAGGGGTAAATGGCTTCCGCCAAGGTCTCGCGGCGGATGCCAAACAAATCCAGCATGGAGTCATCCCAATCAAGGGTGGAAAGGCTCATCAACTGGGTGCGGGCAGCGTTGGTGGTATCGGTGGCAAACACCTTTCCCCCCGATAGATGCCAGATGAGAAAGCTGTCCACGGTACCCACACAGATGTCCTCCTGGACCAAGTCATACTGCCGGATGGCATGGGCCGCTTTCGCGGCGGAATAATAGGGGGACAGGGCCAGCCCGGTGATCTCCTTGACCCGCTTGGACTGGATCTTTAAACTGTCACACAGCGCCTGGGAGCGGATATCCTGCCAAACGATGACGGGACAGACGGGCTGACCGGTTTTCCGGTCCCATAGCACCGTGGTCTCCCGCTGGTTGCTGATGGCCAGGGCCGCCGCCTGGTCCGGCCCAATCCCCTCCATCACCTGCTCCACGCAGAGCAGCACATTGGCCAGGATCTCCTGGCCGTCGTGCTCCGCCCAGCCCGGCTGGGGAAAGCTCTGATGATGGTTCCGGGAGGCTCGGCGCAGGATGTTTCCCTCCTCATCGATCAAAAGGACCTTGGAGGCCGAGGTGCTTTGATCCACCGAGATGATATACCGCCCCTTCATGCCATCAGCTCCCGAGCGGCGGCTTCAATGCCCGCCTGGGTCAGGCCGTAGTGGGCCTTCACCTCATCCCCCGAACCATTGTAAAGGGCGTCCACCGGCAACCCCATGATCCGCATGGGCACCGGACGGCGCTGGCACAATACCTCGGCCACGGCGGAGCCCAGGCCGCCGGCGGTCACATGCTCCTCCACCGTCAGCACCCGGCCATAGCCGGCCGCCTCCAGCACGGCCTCCACGTCCAGGGGCTTAATGGTATGCATGTCGTACATGGCCACCCCAAGGGCTTCGGCGGCCAAAAGCGCGGGATACACCATCTCCCCGCAGGCGATGATGGCGCAGCCCTTGCCGCTCCGCAGCCGGTTGGCCTTTCCAATCTCAAAAGCGGGATTTTCCCCATACACGTCCGGCACAGCCCCCCGGCCCATGCGCACATAGGCGGGCTCTGCGCTCTCCGCCAAGGCTCGGGTCAACACCGTCATCTGATTGGCGTCAGCGGGGAGGATCACCTGGAGATTGGGAACCGTCCGCATCCAGGCGATGTCCTGGGTGGAATGGTGGGTGGTGCCCAAGGCTCCGTAGCTGACGCCGCCGGATACCCCCATAAGCTTCACGTTGGTGTGGGAATAGCCCACGTCCACCTTCACCTGTTCCGCCGACCGGGCGGCAAGGAAGCAAGCGGGAGAGCAAACAAAGGGGTGCAGCCCGGCGTTTGCAAGGCCTGCGGCGATGCCCACGGCGTTCTGCTCGGCAATGCCGCATTCCACAAACTGCTCCGGCAGCTCCAGTGCGTAGTCCCCCAGGGTCACGCTGCCCCGGCTGTCGGTGGCCAGGGCGATGAGGCGGCTATCCTCCTTGGCCAAAGCCAAAAGGGTATCGGTAAATGCCTTTCTCACCAGATGTTTTTCACTCATGCCCAGTCCACCTCCGTCACATGCAGCGCCTCATAGGCCTCTTTTACCTGTTCCTCCGTGGGCACCTTATGGTGCCACTCGGCTTTGTTCTCGGCGTAGGGCAGCCCCTTTCCCTTGATGGTGTTGGCAATCAAAAGATGGGGCTTCCCCTCCGGGCGCTCTCCATGGAAATACGCCAATAGGGCGTCCATATCGTTGCCGTCCACCTGGGCCACATCCCAGCCAAAGGCCTCCCATTTGGCCGCCAGATCCTCCAAGGCCATGACGGTTTCGGTACTGCCGGAGATCTGGAGCCCATTCCGGTCCACGATGGCATAGAGCCGGTCCAGGCCATAGTTGGCTCCCGCCATAGCGGCCTCCCAGAGGCTTCCCTCTGCCTGTTCGCCGTCCCCCATCACCACATAGGTGCGGTAGCTCTGGCCGGTTCGCTTGGCCCCCAGGGCCATGCCCACCCCTACCGACAGCCCATGACCCAGGGCGCCGGAACAGATTTCAATGCCCGGCACCTTGTTGTTGGGATGGCCAATGAGGCGGCTTCCCTCCTGGGAAAAGGTCAACAGCTCCTCCCGAGGGAAGAAGCCCAGATCCGACAGGATGGCGTACAGGCCCTCCACGCAGTGGCCCTTGCTCAATACAAAGCGGTCCCGCTGAGGCCAATCCGGCTCCTGCGGCCGCAGGTTCATCACATCGTAGTACAGACAGGTCAGCACGTCAAGACAGCTCATGGCGCCTCCGGTATGGCCGGTTCCCGCCCGGGCGATCATGGTCACCGCGTCCGCCCTGCGTTCGCTGGCAATCCGCTTAAGATCCATCACGATCCCCTCCTTAGCAGTTGCCCTTGGGCGGGAAAAACAGATGCATCTTGGCGTAAAAATCCTCCAGGGTCATCCGGGCATCCACGGTATGGTATACCCGAATGGGCCGTCCGTCCGGCTGGGGAATGTAGCTGCAGTCCGGCGCCACCCGGGGCGCGGGCAGGATATCATAATTGCAGGTATTGTTCTGGTCATCCAGCAGGAGGGAGACCGTGGGCTGATCCCCCAGGCACCAGCTCTCCCCATGGGGCCAATCCAGCCGGTCGGCCTTTCTGTCGTTGAGATCCACCATCTGCTGGAACAGGTACGCTCCCAGATCCCCGCAGGGAGCCACCCGGGCCTGAAGCTCGCTCAGGGTCACCGTCACCTGCTTATAGGCGTTGGCGGGCACCTGCCACAGGGGCACCCGGCTTGCCATCACCACATTGGCGGCAGGGATGTCCTGCTTCAGGTTAAACTCCACCCCCCCCTGTGGATAAGCGCCGCCGCCGATCCAGATGGCGGTCATCCGGTCGGCGATCCGGGGCTCCAGCAAAAGGGCGGAGGCCAAATCCGTCAACGCGCCCTGGAACGCCACAAACAGAGGCCGGTCGTCCTCCCGCATGGCCTCCTCAATGATGAAGCGGGCGCCTTCGGAGTCCACCGGGGTGGATTCATCCGCCATGGGGCCCACGGCGCCGCGAAGCACAGGGTATTCTCCCGTCAGATCCATGAGCTTTAGCACCAGCTGCACCTCATCATAGCTGGCCTCCATGGTTTTTCCCACGCCAAACTCCTTGCCCTTGGTCTCAAAGTGGCAGGCCACGATACCCCGCACGTCAAACTTGGGGGTCATAAGGTGATGGGCCACCACAAACTGGTCGTCGGCCTCGTTCTTGCAGTCGGTGTTGATGATCACCCGAAATTGCTTCTTGGGGGATACCGTAAACTTCAAACAGTCCTTTTTCATCTGATACCAGTCTCCTTTCTATGCCATGGTTTCTCATGCCGGCTCCATTTCCGGCTTTTTTCCTATCGCAAGCCCCGGCGGGCGGCGTCCGCAACCGCCTGGGCAATGAGCCGTTCCGCTTCTTCCCGAAGGACATAGCCCTGGCGCACATGGCACTCGGTAGCTTCCCGTACCTTTTCCTCATAACCGGCAAGACTGCCGTACAGCTCCGTTAAAAGCGCGGAGGAGAAGGGCTCCAGATGGCCAAACATGGGGCTTACGGTCACCTCTCCCTTCCGCTCCTCCCGGCTCCAGGGAAGATAGCGGCAGGTAGGAACGTCCACAAAGGCGCTCCGCACGCCGCCCCGGGCATTGCCAAAAGCGTCGGTCAGGGCGTCCCCCTTGGCATCCAGCTCCAGCCGGGGCGCATGGATGGGAGCGGCGCCATCCTCGATCCACCGAAACAGCTGGTGGAACGCCGCGTTCATGGGATAGTCATAGGGAAAATCGTTGGGATAGTCATGCACCCCATGATAGGAGGGGTGAATACCGCTGTCGTTGAGCTTCGGATCGTTTTTGTAATATTCCACCAGACCAGGCAGATTGTCATGGGTGGCTCCGGGGATCTCGTACAGCCGGCAGAGGTTGCCGGGTACGTCGCTGTCAAACCGGGGCACCCGGTTGCTGCAAAAGCTGCCGTTCTCGCTCTGAGTCTGAACGATGACATAGGGCTGATCCATCCGGCGCACCACGGTATCGGCGCTGTTCTTGGGCCATCCATACTCCTGCTGGTTCACGGGCACCGTCATGCTATATACCCCGCCGGCGGAAAAATAGCCGTCAAAGATGGGGCCGTCCTTGGCCACGTCCTCCCGGTACGCAAAGCTGTTGACATATCGCACCAGATAGGCGCTGGACTGGGACCACCCGGTCAAAGTCAGGTATTTCACCCCATAGCCGGCAAGGGGATTCTTCTCCTCCCCTGTCCGCAGCAGCCGGGCCGCATCGGTGAGAATATCCCAAAAAAGGCCGGTCTCCTGATCCGGCTTTACGAAGGATAGGCCGGGGGTGGGCTGCATCCGCTCCTCCTGGGGACGGGGGTTGGGCCAGGAGATGGCTCCGTACCGCTCCTCATCGTAGCGAACCAGGGCGTCGAACACATCGGGCTTGCTGGTGATCCCCACATAGGCGGCCCCATGATTCATAAAATACCGCTGGGAAAGGATCCACATCCGCTCGATGTCAAACTTGCCCGAAGCGTTTAAAATCTCCACCACCACATGGCCGGAAAAGTCCTGGGGATCGGCGGGACACCGTACCACCATGCGGTTGGTATAGGGCACGTCCGGATATTCCACCAGGGCGTTGCCCGCCCCGTCGTTCCGGTAGACGTTGGCCGTGCCGGAGAAGAGATACTCCCGCTCCACATACCCGTATTCCGTGAGAGCGCCATGTTTCAGAGCGCTGGCAAAGGGATAGGAAGAAGAGGTGATGGGCAGCTCCTGAACCGTTTTGATCATCGTTTCGTTCTCCTCCTTTGGGCGTTTTCGCGCCGTTTGCATCCTGTTTCTTTTCTTCATGATACCCGGCCCCCCTAAAATAATCAATAAAATTTAGGTAAATATCATTGATTATTTTAGCTAATTTTTCTAATATGAAAGGAGAAACCATGGGATCAAATCGGGAATAGGAGGAGCGTATCATGGCATTTACCGAAGAATTGACCTTTTCTGATCTGAAACAGGAGCCCCTGATGGCAAGCCTGATCCCCTATTTTTTATCCAAGAGAAAACAAGGGCTGGTGGAAACCGCCCCCCAGGCCAAGCTCAAGGATCACATCCTTGACGCCTTCAATATGAAGGAAATCGCCGACGGATTCAACTATCTGGTGGAGCTTCAAAAGAAGGGGGTTCCCGTCCTCCAGCACTTCTATTCCCAGGAGGAATGCCAGGCCGATCCCACCCGCGAGGGGACGGGGCTGTTCTGGTTCCCCGCCAAAGCCCCCGGGCCCTTCCTGCTTCTGTGCCCCGGCGGCGGCTACGACGTGGTGGAGGCCATGGTGGAGGGCTTCCCCGTGGCCAAGGCCCTGAACCAGATGGGGATCAACGTGTTCTCCCTCAAATACCGGGTGGGAATGCCGGGAGCCGCTAAGCTTGCGGATGAGGACCTGGCCGCCGCCATTCGGCACATCCTAGCCCACCGGGATTTTTATCATGTCACGGAAGACTACGCCCTGATGGGCTTTTCCGCCGGCGGCCACCTGGTGTGCGGCTTTGGAACCGCGAACCGGGGATATGGGCCGGCGGGGCTGCCAAAGCCCCAAATGATCGGAGCCTGCTACGCCGTGGTGTTCCCCTCCCCCGGGGAGGATCCCCAGCGGCGGCGGGACTGGGCGCGGAAAATGACGGGGGACGGCGATGTGGAACAGGCCCTTTCCGACTACGCGCCCCTTCTCCATGTGGGACCGGGTTTCCCTCCCGCCTATATCTGGCACACCCTGGAGGATGCGGTGCTCTCCCCCGATAACGCCCGCCAGTTGGCAGCCCGGCTGGAGGAATTGGGCATTCCCTACCGCCTAAACCTGGTACCCACCGGTCCCCACGGCCTGGGCCTGGGCACCGGCACCGACGCCGAGGGGTGGCTTCCGGACGCCGTCGCCTTCTGGAATTCCCTTCGGGAACCATCCCGATAAACCCACTTTTCATTGGAGGTAATAGCCATGCAACTCGCAAAAAACCTTTATACCGTCTGCGGATACGCCTATTCGTCCCAGGACAACGTCTACGCCATTCAAGCGCCCCACGGAGTGATCCTGGTGGATACCGGCACCGATGACCGGGAATATGACATCGTCCAGGAAAATCTCGCGTATTGGGGATTGGGCCCCGTCACCCATGTGATCCTCAGCCACGCCCACATCAACCATTGCTTCAACGCGGCCCGGTTCCAGCAGGAGGGAGCCCAGATCATCTGTGCCCAAGCGGTAGCGGACGCCATCGCCACCGCCTCGGATCGGCTCATCGACTACCATCGAACCTCTTTCAGCTACCATGTGAAGTCCTTTACGCGCTGCACCGCGGACCGGGTCATTCCCGCCACCGGCATCTATGACATCGCCGGCCAGACGTTCGACATCCGAATCACCAACGGTCATTCCAAGGGAGGGCTGGTGTGCTTCAGCTCCATCGGAGGCCGACAGGCCATGTTTACCGGGGACTTCATCCAGATCGCTCCCGAAAACACCCATGCTGTGGTAGGCTGGAACGGAGACATCGAATACGATCCTCAGGTATGCCTCACGGAACTGCAGCAACTATCGGTGGAAGAGCCGGATATGATCCTCCCCGGCCATGGCCAGCAATGCCTGCGCGACGCTTGGCAGATGCCCAAAAACGCCTATGTTCGGGCTCTCCGCGCCACCCATCGATCCCTAAATCCGTAAAAAATCTCGGTGAAACAAAACATAAGGCACACAGCTATGATAAAGCCGTGTGCCTTATGTTTTAACATTGGCTGCGGATGCAGATCAGACGAAACACATCGTCATATAGATCGCCCTGCTTTTCTACCTCGATCATAAGCCACCTCTGTCCGTTGCCTTCCTTGGTTTGGCGATAGATCCTTTGTAGCGCAACGGTACATCCTGGCAAAATTGATTCCACCCACTCCTTTTCCCTTTCTCCTACTACCACCAGCACAGCAAAAAAATGCTTTCTAGGGTAAATGGTACATAGGGTCTTTCCAGCTTTTTTGAACTTGATATTCCAGCCCATCTCCCAACTACAGGAGCTGAATTCTATTTTTTCCTTGCACTTATACGTACCTTTGATCTCTGAACAAAACTGAGCAAAAATAGGAGTTTGAATCACCTGCCCTATTTCTTCTAGGGTAGGTTGGGCCGTTTTATCCAGTAAATCCGCCATATAAGCACCCCTTGCCATCCTTTCTGTCATACCGTCCCACAACATATCACAATTTTTCAATCATTACAAACCACATCAACGGTTTGTAAATTTGAAGCCAGCGTTACGAAACGGATCTTTGTTTTAAGCAGCAAAAATACCGCAGCCTACCTAGGTAAATTGCGGTATTGGATGCGGCAACCTGCCGCTGAAGAAGGTTTACAAAATGAATATTCTTTTTCAGGGTATAAAAAAATTCGCAGACCACTTACGCTGATCGAATATGATTTAAACTATCGATTTCAAACCCGAGAAAAGTTGGCAGCGCAGCAGAGGTGTTATGCCCGCGTATACAAGGGCATAGCCGCAGCAAGCGTGCCTTTTCTCGGAAAAGGAGTATCAGCGGCATAAGACAATGACCCCATCGCTTTTGCGATGAGGTCATGTCAATGTCGCTTGATGCGACGTGGTGGAGCATAGGAGAGTCTTGCCGAACACTTGGCCTCCATTTCCTCGGCAGCTTCTACAGCCTTTTCAACCTTTTTCAATTCAGCTTTTCCGTTCCTGCCTTTTGTATAGTTGTATGTTATGACGATCCTATCTTCATAGACATACACAGCATTTACCATGGCATCGATGATTCTTTTTCGATAGGAAGGATCCCGAGCATCTCCACATCGGAAGATTTCCAAGAAATGTATGATTTGCTCCCGAGTAACCAGCGGATCCTTTTGGCTTTGCTCCATGATAGCAAATTGTAGATGTCCTTTTTCTTCCTCCAAAGCCTCCAACCTTTCTTTGGTGCTGGAGGTGATAATCCCCTGCTCAATAGCTTTGACCAGGTTATCAATTCCCTTTACAACCTCGTTCAGTTGAAGCTTTAAACCGTCAAGTTCAGCAGTGTCTTTATCCCGAAGTTGGTATGCTACGATACTATCTGCAATTTCCCCTAAAATCCCCTCTGACATCAATAATCGAATGCTTTCCTGAATAACCAAGTTTTCAATCCAATCCTTCGGAACTGGTCGTTTTTTACAAGAATGCTTCCGCTTTCGGGTTATGCACTTATAATAATGGTATTTGGCACCAGATCTGCTGGTTCCGGTTTCGCCATTCATAGCGCCACCACAAAGGCCACAGAATATCTTGGAGTTCAGCAGATACTCTTCATCATTTCTGCCCGACCGCTTTCCCTTTTTCATATTGTCCAACCTTATCTGCACCCTCTCAAATAAATCTTTCTCTACGGCCATAGGAATATTTCCAACAATTCCACGCCATTCACGGATACCGATATTCATCTTATTTCGAAGCATCCGGTTGAACGAACTTCTATTGAACGCTACTCCTTTAGATGTTTTCCATCCACGTTCATTGCAGTAATCCTCCAGCATTTTGAATGTCCAACCCGAGTCAATACACTCATAGAAGAAATGGAGCCTGGGCTGAGTAACTGGATCCAGATCAAAATGCCGATCTGGAAGCACCTGAAACCCATAAGGGATAGGGCCTCCATTATACTTGGCTTCCAGGGCATTGTCCGTCATTCCCCGAAGGACATTGACCTTATGCTGCTCAGAGAAATATTCGGCCTGTCCCTCTAAGATAGCCTCTAAGAATTTCCCTTCCGGGGTGTCGTTGATACTCTCTTGGGCATATACCACGCGCACTCCATATTTTTTTAATCTGCTCTTGTAGGTCACGGAATCGTAGCGGTTTCGAGCAAACCGATCCACTTTCCAGACAATGATAAAGTGCCAGCGTCGCTTTTCTGCATCCCGAATCATTTGCTGGAAACCGGGACGCTGGTCAGAAGTGCCCGTCTGTGCCCGATCCATATAAATCCCAAGAACAATGATATTGCTTCGGGAGGCGTACTCCAAACTATCCCGAACCTGCCCCTCAATACTCTCATCCCGCTGGTTATGGCTGGAGTACCGGGCGTAAATTACACCGTAGGAGGCATTTTCAGGGGGTGTACGCAAGGTATAACGGTCATAGTATTCGAGCAAGTCACGAATCTTTTGATCTTTGCCCTCATCCTGCAGCGCCTGGAGGCTATCGATGTATTTCGAGAGTGTCATATACAATGGTATCACCACCCAACCATTGGAACAGTTTATAAATTACAATCCGAGAAGCTGTTTTTTCTTTGCATCAAATTCTTCCTGAGTAATTATATTTGCGTCTAATAAATTTTTATATTTCAATATTTCATCGGCTGGTGATATAGGAGCACACGAAATGGGCATTTGAGCCTCCGTATTTTCGGATTGGTTAATATCATCAATTATTTGCAATGCGGATAAACAAGACTGGGCTGATTGTTGTGCAATCGCATATGTTGAACTATTGGTTTTGGTCTCTTTTGAAATAAGCGAAATATAAAAAGTGTTACATGGAATATTCTTAAAGGTCATACGGATTTTCATGCTATTGCATAAGCCTTTAGATTTTTTCTTACCAGTAACACCGCCAACAACGGCACCAACACCGCCAAACAGAAGGCCTCCCGTTACAGCACGTCCCAAGCCTCCTTTTATTATGGATTGATCATCCTCTAAAAGCTCAAAGCTTAGTAAATTTGAAAATTCAAAAAAATCGTATCCACGAATATCATCTCCAATCATAAATATCCTATTGGAATCATCAATTTTCATAAATTTACCAATTTCTTTAGTAGGAGAAAACTTTTTCATTAGTTCTGTTGTATAAGCCAAATAATCTTTCATACTTTTTTCATCCAGATGAGCATAATCACCATGATGAGAAATCCCAGCAGCTCGTGCGCATCTATAACATACAATTCCGTCCAAGATTGGGATTCTTACTGAAAGAGCACCATATTCTTTACCACAAACAATACAAGTTTTTTTGGCCATTATTATCTCTCCTCTTCATTTATTGCTCATGATGTGAACCCTCGTTGCCTACGCCATTTCTCCAGTGACAGAATTTTCCCCGACCCCCTTTTTGTACTTGCCAGTTGCAACGAGATCGTTAAGATATTCAAGAACTTTATCCTGGCCAGCAGCATTTAATTGTGAAAATAAAAGTATCATTTCTTGTTCCTGTACCGGCTTATGCTCACTGACTCCGTAAAGCTCCTCCACAGATATTTCAAGACCTTGGGCTATTTTAATCGCTTTATCAACTCCGACGTTTAATTCATTGGTTCTTCCCTTCAAAATGTCATCAATAGTTGAAGTTTTCAGACCTACTGCTTTAGCAAAAGTAGCTGGCTTTATATTTCGTTGCCGTAATAGTTTCTCAAGTAATTCTTTCATATTGACCTCCTTAAATCAAAGTATATCTGTATTTTTTTTGCCTGTAAATGATTTTTCCGGTAAACCGGAAGATCTTGAAACATACTATTGAATTTTTCCGGTAAACCGTTATAATATAGTTAAATAATCCGGCAAACCGGAACGATGGAGGGTAGAAGCATGGCTTATCCAAATTTGATAGCTGAGATGAATCGCATAGGGATTACCACCAAAGACATTGCCCAGGTAGTCGGGAAATCTACAGACACGGTCAATAACTGGTTAAAAGGCAGAAGTGAGTTTCCCATTGGAAAGGCATTTCTGGTTCAAAAACGTTTTTTTCCAAAAATGTCAATTTCGTATCTTTTTAACCCCAAACCACAACCGCCTGACAAGTGGGAGGAAATCGCCCAATGAATCCATGCGGAGAAGAGCAAACCGGATTTGGCAAAGGGAGGAAAGGAGTGGTGCGAATAGCGATGATGTTAGTTGCAGGCTGTGGCGTGTTGATCCAGTTTGTATGCATAGGACTGGATTTAATGCTGGAACACAGGAATTGGAAGTTCACAAAAAACAATGTCGATGTCATGCGGTGTATTGGACTCACCTTGTGCTTCGTGGGAATCGCCGTATGGGAAATAGTCAAAGTACTGGAAAAACACGGTACATTTGGTTGATCAAGCGAGGTTGGCGGGGGACAACGAATGAGAAAAAACGAAGTGTATCAATCCATGACTGAGAGTATTGAATTCGATCTCAGTCTGATGCCAAGGGTCGTAAAAGACGAGTTTTGCAAAGCCACTTTGGAGGCAGTGCAGAGGTACTTTGCGGATCCGGAACACCAGAAGGAGCATGAAGAGTGGTTAAAACAACGATCAAAGAAAAAGGAGGTGTCAAAAATTTGAAAAGGTCGGTCCCGTATGTGGTCTGTCCACGATGCGGAAGTCATCTTGACCATGGAGAACGGTGCGATTGTACCAAAGAGCAGAAAGGAGATGAACGAAATGAACAAAAAAAAGAGGAGGCCCCCTCGCCAGGCCGGCCATCCTCAGATCTTGCGAGCGGCCACTACACCGCCCACTAACAAAAACAGTATATCACATTTTCAGCGCCGAAAAAAGCTTAGGCCTACCGGAAAGACATATTTTCTTCTAACTGGGTTGATCGCCGTGCTGGCTGGAGTGGTTATTTATCTGGCTGGACAAGAGTTGTCACAAAAGCCTGTCCACGCACAGCCAGTAGTAACACCAGCCTCCACTGCCGATGAATTGCTGGGGATTGACGTCAATGCCATGGCGAAAGCCTGGGCCTATGAAGGTGGATTTGACCTGCGGTATGAGCTGACTAACGCCGAGCGGTTGTTGGTGGCCCAGGTTGTGATGGCGGAAGCCAGCGGTGAACCCTATGCCGGGAAAGTCGCTGTGGCCCAATGTATCCTCAACGCTTGCGAGCTAAATGACATCCGGCCTGCCGCCGCAGTATCAAAATACAAATACGCCACGGGCCGTCCAGAACCATCACAAGAGGCTTGGGACGCCGTGAGTGCAGTATTCGACCGAGGCTTCGTAGTGGCCAATGAACCGATTCTTTATTTCTATAATCCCAAGAAGGTGGATGCCAGTTTCCACGAATCCCAGGTGTTTGTGATTGAGATCAACAATCACCGTTTTTTTAAGGAGGCGCACTGATGGAAAAAGATACCATCATCAATTTATTGAAATCCATAGAAGTTCTTGCCCATCTCTCCTGCTCATTCCTTCAAGAGAAAGAAACTTGGTACAGAATGTACTGCGAACAGCAGGATAGAATCCAAACTCTCCTGGGAAAAGTGGGCGAAAGCAAAAAATGAGATGATCCAGCACGGCGGGAGCCTCCCCGCCGTGCTGGCACCGAGAGCAGATTTGTTCAAAGGCTCTCATTATCTCGATAATAAGATTATTTTTACGACCAAGGAGACGAAAAATGCCTTATTACAGAACCACCTACTACTGTGGGGATGTGTACGAAGTTGAAGAGTACTACTCTCCGCGGATCAGAGGCAAAAGGATTCCTCGGGGCAAGAACCAGCACCTGAGCAGTGAGCAGCAGATGGAACTGAATCTGCGAAATGCCAGAAAGAAGCTCAGCAGGACAATCAATACCAACTTCGGAAAGGGAGATGTGTTCGTGACACTTACCTATGCGGAAGAACCCACCGAGGGAATGGCCAGGAGGGAGATGACAAACTTCCTACGTCGGGTAAAGCGGTACCGACAGAAGGAAGGGATGAGTCCTTTGAAGTATGTGGCTGTGACAGAGATGTCCGACCACCGAATTCACCACCACATGATACTCAACGCAATATCTGCCGATGCAGTGTTATCCCAATGGAAAAAAGGCCGGGCAATCATCAGCAAACTGGAACCAGGTGGAGACTACACCGGCCTGGCCAATTACATCACAAAGGAGGCGTCATTATACGGGCGAGGGAAACGATGGAGCCAAAGCCGAAATTTGAAAAAGCCCAAGATAAGGGTTCGTGTGATCAAAAAGGAGAAACTGACCCCGCTGAATCCTCCCAGAGGATACAAAGTGATTCAGCAACAGTTCTATGTCTCCGAAGCTACGGGGCAGGTACAGTACCTCCGCGCCATCCGAATAGGAGGCGCAGATTACAGTGAGAGCACAAGGAGTGATGATCTGCTATGAGTGATGTGTCAAATCAGTGGCGGGGGATGCGCGCCAGGTCTATGGGCCAAACCTTTGAGGCCATCATCGATGCCGGGTGTGCGTGGTATAGGGAACGTGGATTGGCTTACATCGAAAAGACCCCGGAGCCGATGCGCCCCCTACGGGCACCAAACAGCAAGGGCCAGTTCTTGGCCTGCTATACCAAAGCCGCTCAGCCGGACTACAAAGGAACTATTCTGGGGGGGCGCTCTATCGTGATCGAGGCCAAGCACACTGATTCCGGACGCATCGATCAAAGCCGAACGTCATCGGAACAGATGGAGGCACTGGCAACACACTATGGCCTTGGCGGATTGGCATTCGTATTGGTGAGCTTTGGACTGACGGAGTATTTCATGGTGCCATGGCTGACCTGGCGGGACATGAAGGAATTGTTCGGTCGGAAATATCTGACTCCCAACGATATCCGGGATTATGAGGTATATGCTCCGCTGAGCACACTTCTGATGCTTGAAAAAGTAGTGGGAAGGAAAGTGACAGAGTGAGAAGGAGGTAGAAGGGTGAAAGAGCAACGATTATCTATCAATGATAATGCTTTTGAGAAAATGAAGCTGGATTTTGATGTTGTGCTTCAAGAAGTGATCTCAGTGATGCAGGAGAAGAGCGTAAGCGAATCCGAAGTCACATTGAAGTTGAAGATCACTCTCTGTGAGCAGTATGCTCCTGACCATGAGAACTCGGGAGATAATGCACTCCGATTGGTTGTCAGCCCCAAATTCGAGTACAAAATATCATCTGTCGTTCAACTCAAATCCAGTCTTGGCGGTACGACCCCAGGCAATTATGAGTTGATGTGGGATGAGGTAGACCGAAGCTACAAGCTGGTGTTCGTCGATGACGGGCAAACCTCAATGTTTGATGATGGCACGGCAATATAGAGGGGCTTCGGCCCTTGAGAAGGATTTTGTAAACCGGTTTCGAAGCCTATGCAATACCCGTAGCTCGTGGGAAGTATGGTCTGACTTTGTGGAGATTGTAGCCATTTCAATTGCAAACCGAGTAGATCAAAGTCAATTCGAGGCCCGGGAGGCCCGGTATTTCCAGATCATCAAACGATATAACCAAAAACAGCAGGCCGCTTTTCCGGCCATGTTCGCGCTGGTAGTAGAGGCGTTGGAGGAAAACCCGGATCAAGACTTTCTTGGATCGCTCTATATGCAGCTTGAACTCGGGAATCACTGGAAAGGTCAGTTCTTTACCCCGTTTCATATCTGCCACACAATGGCCAGAATAACGGCTGGAGATCTTGACGCAGCAGTAAAAGAAAAGGGCTGGATCGGCGTATCTGATCCATGCTGTGGAGCTGGCGCTATGTTGATAGCCTTTGCCAGCGAATGCAGGAGGCAGAAGGTAAACTACCAGCAGCGCGTCCTATATGTCGGGCAGGACCTTGATCCCGTGGTGGCCTACATGTGCTATATCCAGATTAGCCTGCTGGGGTGCGCCGGCTACGTGAAGGTCGGTAACTCCCTGACCGAGCCGATGACCGGTGATCCGCTGTTGCCCCAGCCCGGCCCCAGCCTATGGATCACCCCCATGTTTTGCTCCGACGTTTGGCACTGGCGAAGGGTATGGCACAGCGTAGACCGGATAATTCAGACAGAAGGTACCTCGGTTACGGCGGGGGAAGAACCAGAACCACAGATCGAAGAACCAGCGGTATCAGCTCGGCCACCTCAACAACTGAGCATGTTTTGAGAGGAGTATCACGATGGAAGATAACAAAATTGTATATATTGACGTAAACGACATTGTCCCTCATCCTAATAATCCCCGAAAGGATCTCGGTGACCTGACCGAGCTGGCGGAAAGTATCAAGATGAACGGCATCCTCCAGAATTTGACCGTAGTTCCGGCGGGCGAGGGTCAGTATATGGCCATCATTGGGCACCGGCGTCTTGCTGCCGCCCAGCTGGCTGGATTGAACACTGTCCCTTGCATCGTAGCCGATATGGACGAGAAGACACAGGTGCGGACAATGATGGTAGAGAATATGCAACGTAGCGATCTCACCGTCTATGAGCAGGCCGAGGGCTTCCAGATGATGCTTGACCTGGGCGATTCCGTGAATGAGATCGCCGAGCGCACCGGCTTTTCGGAAAGTACTGTCCGACACCGGGTGAAGTTGCTGGATTTGGATAAGGAGAAATTCCGTAAAGCGGTGGATCGTGGCGGCACATTGCAGGATTATATCAAACTGGAGCAGATCAAAGACCCGGAGCGAAAGAACAAAGTTTTGGAGAAGATCGGAACCAGAGATTTTGATTGGGAATTGAAACGTGCCATCGATGACGAAAATGTAGAAAGGCGAAAGACTGCAGCGCTGCCCATCATTGAGACATTTGCCACCCAGATTGAGAGAGGTTCGAGAAAAGACCTAAAATGGGAAAAAAGCTATTACCTTCGCTCGGATTTCAAGGTTGAAGTACCCGAAGACGCCACCGTCAGAAACTACTATTTCACCATGGACGGCTATAACATTACTGTCTATGTTGAAAAAACGGAAGAGGATCACGAGATCGACGCTGAAAAGGTTGCGAAGGAACAGCAGAGAAGGGAACGTATTGATCTACTCAACCACCTTGCTGAAATGTTCTTTGAGATGAGATATGATTTCGTGAAGAATCTCACCGGGTTGAAAAAATTGGCGCCGCAAATCTCCGAGCTGACCATTCGATCGATCTTACGCACGGAGTATTCAGCCAGCTTTAATGACAGTTTATTCATGTCGCTGTTGGGACTGGATGAGGACAACATCGAAACCACGAATGACCTGATCCGTGAGATTGCCTCTATACCGCGATCCCGGTTGCTGCTGGCAGCCGCTTACGCCAACATGGGCGACGATGACAACGAGCGGTATCACAATTGGCGAGGCGAACACGAAGCAAACGCAGACCTTGATGAGCTGTACGAGCTGCTGGGAAACTTGGGCTATGTGATGTCTGAGGAAGAACAAGCTTATCAGAATGGCACACATGAGTTATTCACTGTCGAGGGCGAGGAAAGGTAAATAAGGAGGGTATTATGGGCTGGATGCAGCGGGCGGTCTGGATCGTCGAAGATATCCTAAAGCATCATGATCAGGAGCTGCAAACCATCGATTCACAGATCGCTGCCGAACAGCAGCGGTTGGACGATGATCTTGAAAGCATCCGCGCACGGGCGTACCCGGGGGCCATTCAGTATGATGTCCCTCGGGTCCAATCCTCCCCTGATTCGGATCAGCGCTTTGTGACTATGGCTGATGCGCTACGGCGTCGGACTGCCCGGGCAAACCGAATCATTGCAGATTTGGAGCGGCGTAGGGATTTGATCGAATATGTCCATGACGCAATTTTCGGTTTGGATTCCAGGTCTGTGTGTCTGCTGCTTACCCTCTACTACCCTACCCGAACCTATAATGAAGCAGCCGAAATACTTGGAATGGACGTGTCTACATTGGCTCGCCAGCGGCGGGGGGCAGTGGAGGCGTTGGCCCGACGTATCCCTGATCGCCTGCTACGTCATCATGAGGCGAAGTGAGACAAGTTGCATATGTTTGCATATATCTGCATGAGTGTGAGGCACATTGCATGAGATTGCATATATCCGCATGAGTTTGCAGTTGTCTTCCCCTTTCGGCCATGACATAATGCTATCGTAAATAAAAAGCGAAAGGCGCCCGCCCGGGCGTCTTTTGTTATCCCGGGAGGACACCATGGAGCATCCAGAGATGAAAATCACATGGGCGGCGGTGGATGACATCCAGCCAGACCCCAATAACCCAAGGGGCCATGAGAAGCCCTCAGTTGACGCTATCGCGGCGAGTATCAAAGCTCATGGATGGAAACAGGTCATCGCCGTCAACCCTCAGGGCGTAATCCTGGCGGGCGAGGGACGGTGGCTCGCTGCCAAGCAGCTTGGCCTTTCCCGAGTGCCAGTGGTGTATTTCAATGACCTGGATGAAGCCGGGCAGAGGTCATATCGGCTCGCGGACAATAAGACAGGAGAACTGTCCTACTGGATCGACGAGAAGCTGCTGGCTGAGCTACTTGCCATCGATGTGGATATGTCGGCCTTTGGATTTCCAGAGCACGCGGAACTGGACATCAAGGATGAAGATTTCCTTCTGGATACCGAGATTGTAAAGCAGAAGAAAAAGACTGTATGCCCGGTCTGTGGTGCTGAATTTTGAAAATATATCTGGCAGCCACAAACAGTGGCATGAGCAAAGCGGATCGAGAGGCCGTAATTACGGAGCGCCGGCCGCTGTATGTTCTGGAAACCTTTTTCAGCGGTGAACGGGATTGTCGGCGGGCCATGGATACAGTGGGCAATGACAACTTTCTGCTGGACAGTGGCGCTTTTAGTTTCATGAGCGGGGCTGAAACTTCAAAGGCCCAAATGGAGGAATATTTGGCCCGGTATATCGCCTTTATCCAACAGCACCATGTAAAACACTTTTTCGAGATCGATGTTGATAACATCTTCGGGCTGGAACAGGTGCGGAAGTGGACGGCACGGCTGGAACGCGAGACCGGCCGCCAGTGCATCCCGGTGTGGCACAAAGGCCGCGGCGTGGATTATTGGCGCAGGATGTGCGACGAGTACCCATATATCGCCGTAGGCGGCCTGGTGTTTCATGTACGCCAATCGGAATATCCGCTCATCAAAAAGCTGGTGGACTACGCCTATTACCGGGGTGTAAAAGTTCATGGGCTGGGTTTTACCAAGACCACCAGCCTGCGGGAATACAGCTTTTTCAGTGTGGACAGCGCCGCATGGGTGCGAGCTGCCTGCATAGGGCAACAAATACATCGTTTTCAAGATGGATCCATCAAGATGAGAAAGCTCAACAAGGGCAATCGAAAAGTGGAGCTATCCAAGCTCGCGGCCCACAATTTCCGCGAATGGATCAAATATCAGTATTTTATGGATGGGAAGCTATGAAAAAGACGCAGTTTAACCTGATTCTGCTCAATGGGATATTTATGACCGGGCTGATCACAAGCAATCTGTTTGGCGGGAAGCTCATCAGCGTGTGTGGCCTGACAGTAGCTGGAGCCATTGTGACCTACCCTCTTACCTTTCTCACAACGGACATCATCGGAGAAATATGGGGAAAGGATGAGGCGAATCAATGCGTCAAGACGGGGGTCATAATGCAGGTGACGTTCCTTCTGATCTCGAGCTTATCGCTACTCATCCAGCCACTGGCAGCCAGTATGGAACTACAGAATGCCCTTCATATGGTCATTAACCAAGGGGCGAGGATGACAATTGCCAGCTTGGCAGCGTTCCTCTGCTCCCAATTTCTTGACGTTCATCTGTTCCACCGTCTTAAAGAACTGAACCGTGGTCGGCATAAATGGATCCGCAACAATGTATCCACGATGACAAGTCAGCTCGTAGATACAGCCATCTTTGTTACAGTAGCATTTGCCGGAGTGGTTCCAGACCTGTACGCCATGGTGATAGGCCAATATATCATCAAATTGGGGTTGGCCTTACTGGATACCCCGTTCTTTTATTTCTTTACGAGGAATAGAGAAAAGACCCCAAAAACGGAAAGGTGACGCAGGGCGTTGGCAGCACCCTGCGCCACATACGCCAGAGATCACACCTCTGACGCAGACAGTTTGCTCCGGAGCGCGCTGTCTGCACCATTATATATCAGAGGTGCAAACAAATGGAAGAAAAAGATACCTTGGCAGCTCTCCGAAAGCTGGCCGAAGGGTATGAATACGAGGAACGAGAGATCATCGTTGACCGGAACGGGCAGGCAACAGGAAAGGTCCGAATTAGAAAAAAGTACATGCCGCCCAGCATGGAAGCGATCAGGCTTCTGATGTTCTTGGAGGAAGAGGTAAAAAGGTGATGGTATGGCGAAAAGCAAGCATAAATACTGGATTTCAGAGGACGGCTTGCGGGAGGTGTCCGCCTGGGCGGCCGCAGGCCTCGTTAACGATCAGATTGCCCAAAAGATGGGTATTGCGGCATCTACGCTATACGATTGGATCAACAAGTACCCGGAGATTTCGGAGGCCTTAAAAAGGCAAAAGGTATTGCCAAACGAAAATGTCATCAATTCACTTTATCAAAATGCCACTGGTTACGAGTATGAAGAAGAACAAGCATTTAAGGTAAAGATCATCGAGTATAGCCCAATTACCAAGCAAAAAATCCGAGAAGAGGAAAAGATTGAGGTGGTCAAGGTAAAGCGGTATCATCCGGCAGAGACCACAGCTGCCTTGATCTGGCTGAAAAACCGCGACAGCGAGAATTGGGCCAGTGACCCGCAAATGCTGGCGGTCCGCCGTGAAGAGCTGGAATTGAAGAAGGCACAGGCAGCCAAGGAGGATTGGTGATCGTGTTTTCCATTACGACATTCTACCAAAGCGGACAATGGATAACGCTGGTCAATCTTTTGCGGCTGGAGCGGGTAGCGCCGGATGGGTTTCTGTACTGCGCCCATTGCGGTAAGCCTATCGTCCACAAGTACGATTGTATAGGGCACCATCGGATAGAGTTGACGGAGCAGAACGTCAACGACTTTACTATTTCCCTCAATCCTGAGCTCATCGACCTGGTACATCATCGATGCCACAATGAAATCCATTCGAGGTTCGGTCATGAACCACCTAAGCGAGTATATCTGGTATACGGTCCACCGCTGGCTGGGAAAACCTCGTTCGTTCGACAGGCTGCCAGTCGTCAGGACCTTGTACTCGATTTGGATAGCATCTGGGAGATGATCACCATCAATGAGAGATACGATAAACCCGAGCGGTTGAAACAATGCGTCTTCTCCGTCCGAGACTGCATCCTTGACCTGATTCGATGTCGTACAGGTAAATGGATCAACGCATGGGTTATCGGCGGGTATCCACGGCTGATGGAGCGCGAGCGCCTGTCCAGGGTGTTGGGTGCCGAGCGCATCTATATTGACACAGACCAGGATACATGCCTTTCTCGTGCAATGGAGCGCGGCGGGGGACATGACAAATTCGTACTGGAGTGGTTTGAGCACTTCCAACCAGACCCCCCCACCCAATGATTCGGGCGAGGAGCCTGGGAACTGGAAAAGGGTCTGCGGAAGCACGCGAAGTCCAAAATTCAAATTTTGGGAGATGACGAGCGAGAATTCTTGAAATCGTTCGATCTCCTTTTTTCTTTGCCAAAAGGGGGCGTTTTTATGGAAGAGCGAAGTAAAGAGCTACAAAAAGTATTTGAAAAAGTTGATGCGGGAATCAAAAGCACCATCTGGAAGATGATTGACCATGCTGTGTTCTTGGAAACGCGTTTGGAAGAGCTGAAAGCCTACCCCTTCATCGAAATAAACCCGAAAAATCCAGCACAGCAGCGCCCTACAGCAGCGGCGAGGCAATATAAAGAGTTGCTTCAGCAATACACCAACATCGTCAAGGTGTTTTGTTCGGTAGTTCGCCGGGATGAAGGTGGCGAAAGCCCCCTCACGGAGATGCTGTCCCGCTATGGCTGATCCATACATCTGGCAATACCGTCAGGAAATCAGGCGGGGGAACATCGTGGCCGGGATTGAGATCATCACCGAACTGGATAAGTTGATCGCTGATCTCGACAATCCACGCTATCGGTTCGATCCCACCCACAGCTATAAGCGATTCGACTTTCAGGAGCATTGCTGCCTGCAATCCAAGAAGCCCTTCAACATGAAACCACTGGAATTGATGCTCTGGCAGAAGGCGTGGTGGGAGGCTGTCTACTCCTTTCAGATGGCAGACACAGGGTTTCGGCGGTTCACCGAAGGGCTGTTGCTGGTAGGGAGAAAGAATGGGAAGACGGTGATGATGGCAGCCGATGGCAATACCGACCTGTTTATCGGAGATGGAGGAACGGATATCTGCTGTATGAGCAACGATGACAGCCAATCCAAGCTCATTTGGCGGGAAATTGCCAAGATGAAGGCCAAGCTGGATCCCAAGGACGAGCTGACCCACAGCAATCTGGTGGAGATCACCAACACCAAGAAGGATATCACGGTGTTCCGCCTATCCGCCAAGACCCAGAACAAGGATGGTCGGAACATCGATAAAGCCTATTATGACGAAGCCCATGACAGTCGGACAGATGAAATCTATGCCGCGGGTTACGAGAGCATGAGCACCAAAGACGAGCCCTTCCTGTTCATCACAACAACGGAGGGCTTTTTGAATGGGATGTTCTTGGACGAAAAACTGCAATACGCCCGCCAGGTGCTCAACGATGAGGTTGAAGATGAACACTTTCTGCCATGGCTGTATACCCAAGACAGTGAACAGGAGGTTTTTCAAGACCGGCGAAGCTGGGAAAAGAGCAATCCTTCCCTAAACTACGGTGTAAAAAAGTGGTCGTTTTTAGATCGAAATGTCAACCGGGCGAGGGTCAGCAAGTCCGTGCGGATGCACATGCTCTGCAAGGACTTTAACATTAAGCAAAACAACGCCCAAGCCTGGCTGGATGAGGCGGACTTCATCTATCCTGCGACCTTTAACCCGGAGGATTTCCGGGACTCCATTGCCGTGGGCGCCGTGGACCTGAGTGAAACCACCGACCTCACCAGCGCCAAGGTGCTGATGCTCCGGCCTGACGACCGGACTAAGTACGTGCAAAGCATGTACTGGATTCCGGAATCCAAGTTGGAAGCGGCAGACGACCGCGCCGCCGGCGCCCAGTACGCTGAATGGGCCAAAGCGGGTCTGCTTCGGGTCTGTGAAGGAAATGAAAACGACTTGGCACAGGTAGCCGACTGGTACCTGTCGCTGTACAAAGACTATGGGATTCGCACCATGGTGGTGGGCTACGATCAGCGGTTCGCCAAAGATTTCCTAAACCGCATGGATGAGTATGGGCTGGATTGCGAACTGGTGGTTCAGAACAAAGTTACCCTGTCGAATCCCATGAAACTGGTAGAGGCTGACCTAAAAAGTCGGCTCATCAACTACAACGAAAACCCCATTGACCGCTGGTGTCTGAGAAATGCCTCCATGGAAATGGACAATCTGGGCCGGGTGATGGCGGTCAAGATTAACAACCAAAGAGAGCGCCGAATCGACGGCGCCGTGACGATGATCATCTTATACGAGATGTATCGGCGTCACAAAACCATCCTGACGAGAAGCGCGAGGTGAAGCCCATGGCGTTTTGGGACTTTTTCAAAAAGAAAAAATACGATCGGCAATATGTGCGAATGATGGATGGAAGTATGCCCATCTTTTCGCAGTTTGGCACAAATATCTATGCTAGCGACGTAGTGGAGCAGGCTGTAAACCGCATTGCCCAGGAGATCAAGAAACTGCAACCGCAGCATGTGCGCCAGAGCGGACAGGATACAACGCCAGTCCACGGCCATATTCAGGCGGCCCTGGAAACGCCCAACACATATATGACGACCGCAGACTTTCTGGAAAAAATCGTATGGACACTGTTTGCGAACTTCAATGCTTTCGTCATTCCAGTATGGGAAAAAAGCGGAAACGGACGCATATTGAAAGCGTTGTATCCGATCCAGCCTTCTCGGGTGGACTTTGTATCTGATCAACAGGGACGAATGTTTATTGAGTTCACTTTCGCAAGCGGATATGAAGTTCTCTATCCCTATGGCGATGTGATCCACCTCCGCTACAACTACTCCCGCAACGACTTGATGGGCGGCGACGCAAACGGCCAGCCCAATAACCAGGCGCTTTTGAATACGCTGGAAATGAATCATGACCTGCTCCAAGGAGTTCGGAAGGCTTTGAAGAGCTCTTTTGCGGTGAACCTTGGCGTGAAATATAACACCATATCAGATGTCACCAACATGGGAGAACGGATCAAAGAATTTGAGAAGCTGTTGCAATCAAACGAGAGCGGCATTCTGCCTATGGACATGAAAGCGGACGTTTTCACTTTTGATCGCAAAATCCAACTCGTAGACGAAGCCACCCTAAAATTCATTGATCAAAAGATCCTGCGGAATTATGGTGTGTCGCTGCCGATCCTAACCGGCGATTACACCAAAGAGCAATACGAGGCGTTCTATCAAGGACCATTAGAGCCATTGATCATTGCTTTAACACAGGGATTTTCTCGGGCATTATTCACCGATCGGGAAAAACAGACGGGCAATAAGATCATGTTCTATTCAAAAGAGTTGATCTTCATGACCACGGATCAAAAGTTGGAAATGATCCGCCTGCTGGGTGACAGTGGCTCTTTATACGAGAACGAGAAGCGCACGGCATTTGGGATGAAACCCTTGCCGGAGCTTCATGGAAAACGGATGCAATCACTCAATTATGTGGATGTGGATATTGCCAAAGCCTATCAGCTTCAGCCAGATGCCGGAAGTGGTGCCAATGGTACAGGCGACAGTGCGAGCGCTTCGGACACTGTGGGTGAGTTCGACAAGGTTGATGAGAACGTACCTATGCTCAATGGGGCGCAGACCCAATCTTTGATTACTGTGATTGTTCAGTACAAAGAGGGATTGCTGACATATGACCAGGCCGTCAACATCATTTCGGTAGCCATCGGAATCACCAAAGAACAGGCACAGGAACTGATCGGGACGCCCATCCAGGAAGGAGGCACAACCAATGAACAAGAATCATGAACTGATCACCCGCAGCTATGAACTGCCCCGGCCCTTTGAGTGCCGGGATGGCGAAAACGGGTTAAAGATCATCGAGGGCTTGCCCATCGTTTATGGGCAGAAGACGGACCTTGTGGAGTGCTATGAGGTGATTCTACCGGGCGCGCTGAACCATGCGGACCTAACCGATGTGCGGTTCCTGGTGAACCATGACGTGAGTCGGATTCCTCTGGCCCGGAGCCGTCGGAACAATGAACGGTCCACCATGCTCCTGAAGCCCGTAGAGGAAGGCCTACGGATGCGGGCAAGCATCGACGTTGAAAACAACGTGGATTCCCGGAGCCTGTACAGCGCCGTTACCCGCGGCGATCTATCGGGCATGTCCTTCATGTTCTCGGTGACCGGCGAGGAATGGGTTGGGTTGGATACCGAAAAACCCACCCGGAATATAACGGCCATTGGATCAATCGTCGAGGTATCCGCGGTGACGTTTCCCGCCTACCCTACGACTGAGATATTCGCACGGGATCAACGGGCATTGGAGAATGTCCGCCGGATGGTGGAGACCGCCCGGGCACAGTGCGAAAAGCCGGTGGAGACCGGCCTGTTAATCGAATTAAAAAAAATCTATCTGAGAGGAAGCGAACAAATTTGAAAACTAAGGAATTTTTGCAGAACCTGATTACCCGGAAAAGTGAGCAGATCAAGGAAGTCCGGGCCAAAATCAAAGGCACCGACTCCGTTGAAGAGGTGCGGGCGCTCGGGGACACTTTGGAAGCGCTATTGGCCGAGCTTCAGGACGCAAAGGATCAACTGGCTGCGGTTGAAGCGGAGGAAAGCGCCGGCGCAGGTGATGGCGCGGGCGATGCAGGCGAAGAGAGAGACGATGGCCGGCAGGACGAGGAACGCAGTTTCAACCCCATTGCTTCGTTCAACATGAATCTGGAAAGAGGGCAGCGCCAGCGCAACACCGATCCTCATGACACCTTGGAATACCGCACGGCCTTTATGAATTACGCCTGCCGTGGCGTGCCGATTCCACAGGAGCTGCGAGCGGATGCAGTGACCACCACGCCCGATGCTTCCGCTGTGATTCCTACCACCATCATGAACGAGATTGTCCAGGAGCTGAAAAGCTATGGCAATATCTTCAACCAGGTTCGGAAACTGAATGTCCAGGGCGGCGTTGAAATCCCGATTTTGTCCTTGAAGCCCACGGCAACCTGGATCGGAGAGAGCAGCGCCAGCGAAACCAAGAAGATCCAGGCCAACACCAAGGTATCCTTCAGCTACTACGGATTGGAGTGTAAAATTGCACAGACCGTTCTGGTGAACGTCACCACCTTGGAGATGTTCCAGCAGCTCTTCGTGCCTTTGGCGGTGGAGGCCATCACCAAAGCCCTGGAGATTGCCATTATCAAAGGCACTGGTACCGGGCAGCCCACGGGCATCACGGTGGATTCCAGAGTGCCCAGCACCAACAAGATCACCATGGCGCCGGTAGACGTCGCAAGCTGGTCCGCTTGGAAAAAGATGGTCTTTGCCAAGATGAAAAAGTCCTACCGCCGGGGTGTATTCCTGATGGCGCAGTCCACTTTTGACGCCAATATCGACGGCATGGTGGATGCCAACGGGCAGCCCATCGGCCGGGTGAACTATGGAATTGATGGTGAAGAGATTTACCGTTTCGGCGGCAAAACTGTCGAGACCGTAGAGGACGACATTCTTGCCCCCTTTGATACCGCGTCCACCGGGGATGTATTTGCCATCTTCGTGGATCTGTCGGACTACGCCATCAACAGTAATATGCAAATGACCGTCAACAAGTGGGTGGATCATGACACCAACGAGGTCAAAAACAAGGTGATGATGGTCTGTGACGGCAAGCTAGTTGACCCCAATGGTGTGCTGATTCTGAAGAAAGGCACCGATCCCACCCCTCAAGAGCCAACAGAGTGATGAAAGAAGGTGCTGAATCTTGGAAGTCCCTGAACAAAAAATGAACAGTGAAAAGCTGCTGGATAAAGTGAAAACCGCATTGATGATCACCGGGGACTACCAGGACGGCGCGTTGCAAATCTATATCGATGAAGTGCTGGAATATCTTCGGGATGCCGGCATACCTCAAACAACGCTGGATTCACAGCAAATCGCCGGTGTGGTTGCCCGAGGCGTCAGCGATCTATGGAACTACGGCGCCGGCCAGGGGGTCTTGTCCCCGTACTTTAGGGAGCGAGTGATTCAGCTCACTTTGAAAAAGGAGGTGGTAGTTTAATGGCGTATGTCCCTTCGGAAGCAGCAGAGATGCAGACGCCTTTGTTGCTTCTTGTGCCTACCACAACCGTTATCAATGGCGTTTCAAAGAAGAAGTGGCCCACAACCGGGCCACTTTTCTTTGGAAACTTCAAGACCTATGGCGGAACCGAACAAACGGTAAATGGTGTGTACTCCATCATCGATACCGCCACCATCGTTACCTGGTACCGGCCCGACATCACAGGCGCTTGCCGGGTTCGCCGGGCGGCAGACGGCGCGGAATTTGAAGTGCTGGGAGAGCCGGAGGACATTGAGCAGCGCCACCAATTCCTGCGGTTCAAAGTGCGTCGTGTCAAAGGAGGCGCGTAACATGGCGAGAATCGCATTGGAGTTCACGGGGTTTGACAGTTTGATGAGGAAGCTGAAGAACCTCGGCACAGATGCCAAAGGAATTGCTGAAGAAGCATTGGAGAGAACCCACGCCCATATCACTCCCAAACTGGAGCAAGCCATTGCAAAGCATCATCTGACCGGTGAGACAGCGGAATCACTGAAAAGGGATGCAGTAGTCCATTGGAATAAAGAAACCGCTGAGGTCAGTGTGGGCTTTGATATCGCCAATGGCGGGCTGCCGTCGATATTCCTCATGTATGGTACCAAACAGACCCCGCGCCACGCTGCTACTCGACGGGATAAGGCGCTATTTGATGCGGTCTATTCCAAGCAGACCACCAAAGAGGTGCAGGAGCTTCAACAGAATGCGTTCCTGGAAGGGGTCAGGAGGGCCATGTCGAAATGATGACAGACAAATTGATCGAGGTATTGGAGAGCTTTTTACTCCCCGTGCGGCTGCAAGGATCGCTTGGGGAGGAAGAGGCGTACCCCAACGCCTTTTTCACCTTCTTTTGCTTCCAAGGAGATGAAGGGAGCTTCTATGATGACACTCCCGCCCGCTGCGATTGGGGATGGTGGGTGTATTTTTATAGTACCGATCCGGCCCAGGTGGCCACGCTACCCGTGGAAGCAAAAAAAAGATTACAGGACGCTGGATTCCAGGTGATGGGAATGCCCATCGATACATCCAGTGATGAACCCACCCACACGGGCAAGATGCTGTCCGTGTACTACACACAATATTAGGAGGTAAATACCATGGCAAATCTGGTTAAAAAGCCCGTGGTGGAAAGCCGCGGCGTATCTGATTTGGTCTATGCAATTGTCACGAAGGATGACAGCACCGAATACACCACCGGCGAGGTCAAGCACCTATTGCCTGTGGCGGAAATCGCCAAGACCACTGAATCGTCCAGAGAATCCCATTATTACGACAACAAACCGGCTATCACCATCAATTCCGAAGGGACTGACGAGATTACCATTACCGGTGCTTTGCTGGACAGCAAAACCCAAGCTGAAATCCTGGGCAAAGGCTATGACGAAACCACCGGCGCATATAGCGACAGTGAAGCGGATCCGCCCTACATTGCCCTGGGCTATCGCTCGCAGAATACCGATGGCTCGGAATACTGTGCTTGGAGATACAAAGGGACTTTCAGCATCCCCGATGAATCTGCCAAAACCAAGGACAACGGCACGGAGGGATCTGGAACTTCTTTGACTTTCACCGGTATCAATACGGAGCATGTTTTCCAGAACGGCAAGGGACGCGGGAAGCCCGGAAGTGCCAAGGGGATCAAAGTAAATACCGCTGATGATCTGGCCGACCTATCTACCTTCTTTGATACAGTGACCACTTGCGATACTTTGAAAGCAAAATCGGGAGAAAACACTGGCGCATAAACCAATACGAAGGCGGGGGACTCCCCGCCTTCTCCAATTTGGAGGATCACTATGGAACTGAAACTCAACATTTACGGCAAAGAAAATGGTCAGCGTGCGGTGGAAAAGACCTACACCACCGATACCTATTCCCTATTATTTGGCACCTTGGAGGACTTCATCAAGGCCGTTGATATAGACGCCATCATGGGCTGCAATACCGATGCTGAATTCATCTCCGAAGTCTCAAAAGCAATTACACAGGGCTTTGAGCTGATCTCTCCACTCTTTATGGATGTGTTTCCCGGCCTGACCAAAGAGGAACTGCGTAAGGCACAGGTACAGGAGATGGTAAGCGTTGTCCTTGGCATCCTCACCTATACCATGTCCGGGATATTCAAGACCACCAACGGAAGAAAAAACAGGTAGGGGGCGGCGAACGGTTGACGCTGTATGAGGCGCTGTTTGAAATGGCGTTGTCCATCAGTAGCCGTTGGCCGTCCCTGAATCCTATTGCCATACGCCGCCAGAAGGCCGCAGAGGTGTTTTTGCTCGTCCAGCGAGTGAATGCTCGGGATGATCGAAAAGACAGCGAGAGCGTCATTCGGCGGCCCGCCAGCGATGATTGGTATTGAGAGAGGTGAACCCATATGCCACAGGAAGAAAATATCACCACAAAGTTTAAGGTTGACGTATCCGAATTGAAGCGAGGGGTCACTGAGGCCAATAAGACCATCAAGCTGGCAAACGCCCAGTTCAAGGCCGCGTCTGCTGGCATGGATGATTGGTCGTCTACAAGCGAAGGCCTGGAAGCAAAGCTCCAACAGCTCGATACTGTCATCGATGCCCAGAAGAAAAAACTGGCGTCATATGAGGGGCAGTTGGAGGCGGTGGAAGCGGCTGAAGCCGAGAACGCAAAGCGAGCCGCCGAACTGCGGGCGGCCTATCAGAAGGCTGCAGGCCAGTACGGACAAAACTCGGCCGCTGCAAAGAAACTGGAAAAGGCCCTGAACGACGTGGAGAAAGAGCAGCTTTCCAACGCCGAGGCCGCGGACCGGCTGAAGGTCACAATCTTAAATCAAAAGGCAGAAGTCGCCCGGGTGGAGAAAGAGCACCGCAACTATGCCAAACGCTTGGAGGAAGTGGAAGCTGCCGCCCAGGACGCCGCCGGTGGCGCCGATGAATACAGTGACGCATTGAAAAACGCCGCTGATGCCGAAAAAGATGCCGAACGGAATACCGACAATCTGAGCGGCGGATTCACGGTCATGAAAGGCGCTGTCGCCAGCCTCATTGCTGATGGACTGCGGAAATTGGTGGGCATGTTCAAAGAAGTAGCCGTGGAAAGCGACCGGGCAGCCAAGAAATTCTCGGCTTCCACTGGCACTGCTGCAAAAGACATGGCTCCATTTGAGGAAGCCATGGAGGATCTCTATCGCGGCAACTACGGTGAGAGCTTTGAGGATATTGCCGCAGCCATGGCCGAAGTAAAGCAGAATGCCCGCGATATGGATCCGTCCAATATCAAAGAGCTGACCAAGCAGGCCATCGTTCTGCGGGACACCTTTGATTTTGATGTTAAGGAATCCATGCGTGCCGCCAACATGCTCATTGACCAGTTCGGGTACACGGGCGAGGAAGCGTTCAATTTGATCGCCCAGGGAGCGCAAAAGGGTCTCGATAAGAATGGTGACCTACTGGATACTATCAACGAGTACGGTGTCCATTTTAAGCAGCTCGGGTATTCGGGCGAGGAATTCTTTGACATCCTATGGGCTGGATCCAAGAATGGCACCTTCAGCGTGGATAAGCTGGGCGACGCTTATAAGGAGTTTGGTATCCGGGTAAAAGATACTTCCGCCACCACCACCGAAGCCTACCAGATTCTCGGCCTCGATGCGGATGAGATGCGCAAGAAGTTTTTGGCCGGCGGCGAGACTGCCAAGGCCGCCGCGGATCAAACCATCACTGCCCTGTTGTCCATTGAGGACCCCATCAAGCAGAATCAGGCTGGTGTGGATCTCTTCGGTACCATGTTCGAGGATCTGGGCATTGATGCCTTCTATGCCATGAGCGATGTACGCCGGGAGTTTCAAAAGACAAACCAGACCATGCAGGAGATAGACGGCACGGTCTATGACGATGTTGGCAGCCAGGCACAGCAGTTAGGCCGCACGCTTAAAACTGATCTCGTGATGCCGCTTGCCAAGGAAGTCCTGCCGAAATTCAACGAGTTCATCAAAAAGATTATTCCGCCTCTCCGGGATGGAGTGACTTGGATGATCCAGAATTTCGGGAAGCTGGTACCGGTGGCCACCGGCCTTGGTGCTGCGATACTCTACTACAAAACCCAGCAGGCCCTTGCCAACAAGGAAAGCAAGCTCTCCATCTCCTTGGCCGCTGCTCAACGGGTAAAGACGCTGGCCCAAGATGCTGCGCTGGTAGTCCACACCAAGAATCTGACGATGGCAGAAAAAGCCCAGAAGCTTCTCAACATCGCAAAGTCGGCTACACCATGGAAGATGGTGACCGGCTTGATCGTCGGCGCTACTGTAGCATTGGGAGCCTATATCTTGAAGCAGGCATTGGGCGAGGGCAGTCATTACCAGATAAAAAAGTCCATTGATGAAGAAATCAAATCCCGCCAGGAACTTATCGACAAGCAGAATGAGCAGATGGCAAGCGGTGTCGCGGAGATCGACCATACCAAACGGTTATGGGATGAACTTCAGGGGATCGTAGACGCCAACGGAAAAATCAAGGAGGGATATGAATCCAGGGCATCATTCATCACGGGAGAACTGTCTGAAGCGCTGGGTACTGAAATAGAGATTGTGGATGGACAGATTCAAAAGTACGATGAGCTGTCCCAGTCCATTGACCTGCTCATTGCCAAGAAGCGTGCGCAGATTATCCTTGATGCTCAGGAAGAAGGATATAAACAGGCGGTGCAGAACAAAACCGCAGCCCTGACCAAACTGAACCAGTTGGAAACGGATATGCTTGATGCACAGGTAAAGCGGGACGAAAAACGGCGCGAGCTTGAAGCCCGGGGCTTATCCGAACAGGAGATTACGTTTAACAGTGAGTACGCTTCTCTGGCGGCTCACGCGGCTTCCTGTGAACAGCTATACGATGGCCAGCTTGAAGTCGTCAGCGGATATAATGAGACTATCGCCCAGTATGAGAGCGATGCTGCCGCCATTGCCTCCGGGAAGGCAGAGGAAATCGAAAAGGTCAACGGCCGCTTGACTGAAAGCTATGAGGAAAACGGGGAGAAACGCACCTTATCCCTTCAGGAACAGGTTGATAACGAGCGGGCTGAACTCAACAATCTGTTGGAGCTTCAAAAGGGCAAAAACGGAGAGATGTACGACGCGCAGGTCGAAGCTTCCAGAAAACGGTTGGAACAGTTGGAGGGCGAACTGGAGGCCAGCAAGAGTACTACCCAGCTCAAAGGTGACCAGCAGGTGGATATCTTCTCCGTAATCCAAAACCGCATGGTTGATGCTATCAATTCCAAGCGTGGAGAATTCAGCGCCGCCGGCGGCGAGAATGCCGATGCTTCTATTGCCGGAATGGAGAGTGTTGGCCCTAAAGCCTACACCGTCAGTGAAGAAGTGGCAAAAAAAGCGGCCGCGGCTATCCGGGATAAATATTCGGATTTCAAGGCGGCTGGAAGTTACTCACTCGACGGCGTCAACAGTGGAATGGACGAAAAAAAGGGTTCCCTGTTTAGCAACATAGGTAATATTGCCAACACCCTGTTGTCGAGGTTTAAGGGCAATCTGGGCATAGCTTCGCCGTCCCGGGCTTTCGTTGAGGCTGCTAAGTGGATTCCTGTAGGGGCCGCAGATGGTATACGGAGAAATGCCAAATATGCATTGAACAGTATTGTGGAATTGGGCAAAGGTATGTTAGCAGAAGCTGTGGATCAGAACAGTGGATTCACGGCAATCGGTAAAGGTGCGGTGGCGAATCTATCCACTGGTTTCAAAAGTCGCATTGGAGCGTTGCGGTCTACCGTCAATGAGGTGTTGGGTAGCATTGGCTTGGATGGTGGTTCATTAAGCGTGGCCAAGGGGGCGCTGGTAAAAGAAAATAGCATGGCCACGGGCCATCAGACAACGGCGCCAGTGGTCAATAACTTCGTGCAAAATAATTACAGTCCGAAGGCCCTGTCCCGTCTTGAGATCTACCGACAGACCAAGAGCCAGTTTGAATTTGCAAAGGGGGTGTAATCGGTGTTCACGCTAAACATAGAAAACCAGGCGGGGGACGTGCTATGTCTTACCCAAAGCCGGGACTACGCTGTGATTCGATATAGTGGATTGAATCCACCACCTGCCGTTGTCAGCCTATCGCCATATGGCGCTTCGGACGGATCTCGGTTCAACAATGCCCGCGTGGATTCGCGGGCCGTGGTCATTACCATCCAATTCCTCCGGGATGTAGAACGCAACCGAATTGCCCTATATCGGTACGCTCGGGTGAAGCAGTATTGCAAAATCCATTACACCAACGACACCCGGGATGTCTATTGCGAGGGCTACGTCGAGGCTATAGACAACGACCAGTTTGAGTTGGGGCAGAAGATGCAAATTTCCATCCTCTGCCCTTACCCATATCTACGGAGTATCAGAGAGATCATCACCGACATCTCTCAGACCATCGCCCTCTTTGAGTTTCCTTTCGCCATTGGCGCGGAAGGGGTGGAATTCAGTTCTATTGAAAAGACGGGTGCTATCGCTGTGGAGAATCAGGGGGATGTTGATACCGGTGTCGTGATTGAGATCACAGCTACCGGTCCCGTGGAAGCACCTGCCCTGTATAATGCGGATACGCATGGAAGCATGGAGCTGGGGACCAGCTTACAGGCGGGGGACCGCATCCGCATCAATACCAATCGTGGCGCAAAGCGGATCGAGCTGACCCGTGCAGGCGTCACCACCAACATCATCAATGATTTGGTTCCCGGAGCAGACTGGTTTCAGCTGCCGCCTGGACGCAGCGGATTCACCTACACCGCAGATAGCGGTCAGGAATTTATGGGCGTGCAATTCCATCATGTGAATCAGTATGAGGGGGTGTAGCCTATGGATCTGTGGATACTGAATGCCAGCTTTGAGCGGATGGGCATCTTCGATGTATCGACGTCTGTAATCTGGACACCACGCTATAACAGAGCCGGGGACTTTGAGATATGCGCTGCGGCAGATGCAGCCACGGTGGCGCTGTTCCGCCAAGGACACTACGTGATCCGTGAGGACGATGACATGGTGGGCGTCATCGAGCAAATCAAAATCACTACCAGTACGGATCAAGGCGACACGTTGATTATCTCCGGCCGGTCCGCCGAGAGCATCCTGGACCGTCGTATCATATGGCAGCAGACGATCCTAACCGGAACGGTGGAGTCAGGTATCCGGCGGCTGATCAATGAGGCGGCCATTACTCCCTCTAACCAGCGACGAGCCATTCCTGGATTGGTGTTGGCCCCTGCTGTAGGGTTCAGCGAAACCTTTGAGATGCAAACCACCGGGGACAACCTCCTGACAAAAATCATCGAGCTTTGTGAAGCCTATGACTATGGCTTTAAGATGACCTTGAATGAAGATCGGCAGTTGGTATTCTCCCTATATCGTGGGGTAAACCGTTCCTTTAGTCAAACAGCAGTGGCCTATGTAGTATTTTCTGCTGAGTTTGATAATCTCATCAGCTCCGAATATGCCACAGCCATAACCAACGCTCGAAATGTGGCGCTGGTGGCGGGCGAGGGCGAAGGGCTTGACCGCAAAACCACAGAAGTTGCGGCATCTGCCATTCCATCAGGGATCAATCGCCGTGAGGTGTATGTAGACGCTCGAAACCTGTCTACAAACAACGAAGAAATCTCTGCGACACAATACACTGCCCTTATGGTAGAAGCCGGGAGAGAGGCGTTGGCAGCAGCTCAGATGGTGACAAACTTTGCTGGTGAGGTGGAAATCACTCACACTTACAAATACAAAGAGGATTTCGATGTTGGCGACGTGGTTGAGGTGGTTACCAAGTATGGGATCACCGCTCATGCCCGCATTGTGGAAATGATTGAATCTGAAGACGAGACTGGGCGGCACTATGTGCCGACCTTCAGCGATTGGGAGGTTGATAGCTGATGGCTGTCACGTATGGATATTTTAATAGCATAGGCGGGGACCGCCGTTACAACGCCGAGCATATGAGCCGGTATTTCTCTGGAATCGTCAGTCGCGGCATTTTAGCGAACCTTCGAGGACAATTTGCCGTGACTGCTACCGGCACGGACATGAGCGTCCAGGTCGCTCCAGGTCGGGCTTTTTTCAGCGACGGCAAGTGGGTTGAGAGCGATGCAGTGGAGTCGCTGGCCATTTCTCCAAGCGATGTGTTGCTCAACAGAATTGATCTCGTGGTGCTTCGGAAGGATCGGAATGACATTGCCCGAAATGTGATCATCACCATCAAAAAGGGAACGCCTGCTATCGATCCTACTGCCCCTGCTCTGGAAAATACCGAGTATGTAGAAGAACTTTGTTTGGCACAGGTACGGATCAATGCGCTGGCTGAAGCTATAACCGGGTCAAACATCACGGATACGCGTCTGGATAAAACAGTCTGTGGATTCGTGACCGGTGTCATTCAGCAAGTGGATACCACCACGCTGTATCAGCAGTATCAGGCAGCGGGCCAGGAAGATCGTGCTGTCAATCAAGCCGCATTTGATACTTGGTTTAATGCCATGAAGGGGCAGCTCACCGAGGATGCGGCTGGTAACCTACAAACTCAGATCGATAACCACAAGGCAGACTTTACTAACCCCCATCAGGTAACGAAGGAGCAAATTGGTGCCGCTGGGTTAGAGTATGTTGAAACGCAGTTGTCCAATAAGGCGAATATAGAGAGTATTCAAACGTTTGATTTGCAGCTAAGCGATAAAGTGGAAATGATCAGTACATACGATTGCTTTTATACAAAAAATCCCTTTGGTGAAGTTCACATTCACGTG